>Ga0067045_1002468_pt1 | contig 211179 bp, 188 predicted proteins | sample TerdegcTABiofilm_FD_59184 | JGI IMG/M metagenome (GOLD analysis project Ga0067045, IMG submission 59184) | Combined Assembly of (Gp0054472, Gp0054536) Wastewater bioreactor microbial communities from Singapore -Terephthalate degrading...
TCAAATTCTAAATGAATTACTTTTAATACCGATATATGAATAAACAAAATCAAGGAACTTTTATGCAAAAATTAGTGAATCCAGATACAAATGAAGTTTTTTTTGGTAAAATTGACGGTGAAATATCTTTAAATTATGAGGATTATAGATTAAAATCAATCTTTGATAAAAATATACCTAAACTAATAGAAAAATTTAGATTTCATAAATTTATTTTTGCATTAATAATAACAGACTCTCATCTTATTGGAATAGGAATAATTGGACTCACATATATATCTAATATATTTGTTTTTTCATATTCTATACAAAATAAAGAATATTTTGAAATTGATAAAAAGGTTCCTTTCGAATTAAACTTAAAATATCCTATAAATCCAGATAATTACATTATCTCCTATAAAAATAAAAATGATTTTGTAAGTATAGAAAAAAATAAAGATAATTCACAACTTAAAATAAATATTAATTTTAAAAACGAATTTGAGATAGATGGGCAATTTTTTTATGGAAGTAAAACAAATAATCCTTTAAGAATATGTGCTCCAAATGGAATAAACTGCTGGACATTTACCGAAAAATGTAGCTGTATAGAACCGACTCTTTTGAAGATAAAAATAAAAGATAAAAATGTACAACCAGATTTATCAAAAACAACTTTGCTTTATGATTGGTCTTGCGGTTATATGAAAAGGCTTACCAATTGGCATTGGGCAGCATTTTCAGCGGTAGACCCAAACTTAAAAATGACTTTAGGTGGTAATTTTGCCTCATTTATAAATGAGACCTATATTACTGAAAATGCATACTGGATAGATCATGAAATGTTTAAGCTAAATAAAGTAATATTTAATTTTGCAAATAATAATCCAGAAAATCTATGGACAATAAATAGTGATGATAATAAAGTGCTTTTAAAATTCAATCCCTTGAAAAAAAGGGTTCAAAAGTTAAATCTATGTTTTTTGAAAATATATTTTCGCCAATATCTTGGAATTTTTTCTGGAACTTTACATGCTGATAATAAAAAAGAGATTCATTTTGAAAATGCTTGGGGAGTAACCGAAATTCAAAGAGCGTTGTGGTAAATTCAATTAAAAAGTCCCTTGAGGAAACAAAATTACATCATTTATTGAGTTTTTACATAGAAGAATCATTAAAAGGCGATCTATTCCTAAAGCTATCCCGCTTGTTTGAGGCATACCTTTTTTTAAATTATCAATAAATCTTCTATCTAACTGATATTCATTCATATTTTTTTCACTTCTAATTTTAAGTTCTTCTAAAAATCTTTTCTCTTGCTCCTCTGCATCTGTAAGCTCATCAAAAGCATTGGCGATTTCGATGCCTTCAATATATAACTCAAATCTTTCTGCAATTTTATCTGAATTTTTTCGTAATCTTGCTAAAGATGCTTGATAATATGGATAACCTATTAAAAAGACTGCTGGTTTGGTTTTTAGGTAAGGCTCTATTTTAGTTACCATATCTATATCAAATCTTTGTGGGTCATAGACTTCGATAGGGTCCCAACCAGCAAGATCCTTATAAATTTGCTGAATTTCTATTCTTTCAAATGGAAATCTGATTTTCTTAAAAAATTCTTCACATTTTTTTCTGTCAATCTCGTAAGTTTTATTTTTTTCAAGAAAATTTGAAATAAATTCTATCTGAAGTTTAATTATCCTTTCACAATCATCCATTAGATCATAGATAGACGATCCTACTCTATACCATTCACACATCGTAAATTCTGTCTGATGAAGGTTGCTACAGCTTTCTTTTCTAAAACAATGGGTAATCTGAAAGATTTTTTCATAACCAGCCATTATGAGCAATTTCATCTGTATTTCAGGTGAGGCAATTAAAAATCTATCCTCACTTTTATATGTTTCAATATTTGCTTCTGGAGCTGGGTATTTGATCCTTATGGGAGTTTCAACCTCTAAAAAATCCTGTGAAATAAAAAATCTACGAAAGTTTTCTAGAAATCCCACCCTTATTTTAACAATTGGTTTTTTTCTCTGTAAAATAAATCTTTCCTTTTCTACCAGTATTTCATTTTCATTTATACTCATTTGAATTCCTTTTAACATTTTATTCACAATTTACTAACAATAATCTTTTTATTAAAATTTCTGTAAATTTTAGCATTAAAATTCTTGACATTTGAAATATCTTTATTTTACAAGCGTTCTCAAACTTAATTTTTTCAAAGGTGTATTTTAATAATTATATGACAATTTTTGTTCACATCTTATTCACAATTTTTTTGGCATCATTTATATTAAATTTCATTATTGCTAATTTAATCAATCAATACTATTTTTAATATTTATAAATTAGAATGTTAGTCAATTACACATCAAATTTATTCATCAAATCAGCCATTATTTTTTATAAACTCTCTTTTTTTAAAATTGGATACCAGAGTTTTTTAATGCTTCCATATCTAATCCAAGCATTTCTGGTTTTATCTTTCCACCTTTCATCTTTTGCATCATCTTTTTCATATTATCAAAATCTCTTTGAAGCTGGATGATATCTATAAGTTTTTTACCACTTCCCTTTGCTATTCTCCTTCTTCTTGAAGGGTTATTTATTAGAAGCGGGTTTTCTCTTTCCTTTTTAGTCATAGATTGAATAATTACCTTATAGTTAATGAATTTTCTTATCTGAGTATCAACCTTACTTTGATTTATTTTAGCGGCTCCTGGAAGCATGGATAAAACCTGATCAAATCCTCCCATTTTAGCTATGCTTTCGAGTTGAACGCGCATATCGTTATAGTCAAATTTATTTGTCTCTATCTTCTTAGCAAGTTTCTCTGCTTCAGCTAAAGAAAATTCTTTTTCTGCTTTTTCTACAAGAGTAAGGACATCTCCCATTCCTATTATTCTTTGAGCTACTCTATCTGGATAAAAGTATTCTATCTTATCCAACTGCTCTCCACTTGTAACAAAAACAATTGGAACCTTTGCCACATGCTTTACAGAAAGAGCGGCACCGCCTTTTGCATCAGAATCAAACTTCGAAAGGATGACACCTGTTAATTTGACATATTTTGTAAATTCAAAAGCGACATCTGCAGCAACCTGGCCAGTCATGGAATCAACGACTAGTAAGATTTCATCTGGTTTTGAAATCTGAGAAATGAGTTTTAATTCATCCATCAAATTTTTATCTATCTGCAGTCTTCCGGCAGTATCTATTATGACTAAATCTAATCCTTTTGAATCTGCATAATTTATGGCTTCCTTAACTATTTTATCTGGAGTTTTTTTGGACTGGCTAAAAACCTCAACTCCTACTTGCTGACCTAGTATTTTAAGTTGTTCTATGGCTGCTGGTCTATATATATCTGCAGCAACCAAAAGAGGAAATTTCTGCCCTTTATAAAGCTTAGCAAGCTTGGCAGCAGTAGTTGTTTTACCACTACCTTGAAGTCCTGCAAGGAGGATGACACTTCTGTTCCCTTTTGATTTAATCTTTACCTCTTTTTTCCCTTCTCCAAGAAAATATACTATTTCATCATAGACAATTTTTATAAATTTTTCCCTTGCAGATATTCCCTTTACTATCTGTTGTCCTATTGCTTTCTCTTTTACATTTTTCAAAAATTCATTTACAACTTCATAGTTAACATCAGCATCAACAAGTATTTTTTTTAATTCTTCTAATGCTTCATTAATCTTACCTTCAGTAATCAATCCTTTTTTGAATATCAATGTTATAGCATTATCAAAACCTTTAGCGATAGCTTCAAGCATTAATAAACTCCTTTAACCAGATTTAAATAATAAAATTTTAATATAAGATTTAATTTAATGAAAATCTATAAAATTAGCTTCTATATTTTTTATCATTTCTTGAACTTTATCATAATACTCAAAAGAACTATTTGATATCTTCTTCAAAAAACTATACGCTGTTAGAAAATCTTTTCTACCATCATAGTATGAGATCGCAAGATAATAATTAAAATAATCCTTGAATACGGATCTATCAAGTATATCTATCTTGGGATAAATAAGTAAGATTATATGCTCATAATCTTTTTTTTCATAATAAATAGATGAAATCAAAAAATATGAATTATCATAGAGTGAGTTATCTGGATTTAATTTATAAATCAAGAAAAACAAATTATCGAGAGCCAAATCATAATTTTTTAGCATTATTTGAGTTTTGGCCATATAGTAATATGAATAAACCTGAATATCAAAGATTGAAGAGTTTTTTGCTTGGGCAAAGTACGAAGATGCAACATTGTATTGTTTTAAGTTAAAATAGCAAACTCCAAGATAATAGGCTATTTTGGATGCACCAATTTTTTGAAAATTCAATGGTTCGTTTTCTTTTCCCTTAATAAAATAATTTATTGCATCTTGATACATACCATTTGAAAAAAGAAAAAAAGCAATATCAAAATAGGAGGTTGTATTAGAAGTATTAGAAATATTTGTATTTTCCGCAAAAGAAAATGTAAAACTCGGATTTATCTGTACATTTTCAGAGATATTTATGTTATAAATGATACTTCCTTTTTTATATAAATCATAAAATTCTATAGAGGTTTTACCAATTTTTTTTGGTTTGAAATGAAAAGATACTGTATCATAAGCGATATCTTTAGAAACCAAAGTGAGATAATCCTTATCAATCGATTGAATTATCCAACTATTCGAATCGAATTGAATCGAAAAAATTGAATTCATCAAGACATCTTTTGAATAATTGTTTTCTTCTCCATATATAACAAGAACAAAACAATTATTAATAAAAAAATAAAATAAAAAGTATAAAAAGAAAAGCACTGAAAATTTTTTTAAAACACAAAATTTTTTCAAATTTATTCCTGATTTTTTAGTTATTAATCATTTTTCAAAAACTCATTTACTTTTTTTTCGTAAAATTGCAAATTTAAAAAATAATCTGTAAAATCACTGAATTCATGGTATTTCAATAGATTCTCAAAATCACTTAATTCTGGCTTTCCCTTTTGATTAATAATAAGATTGAAATCATAATTTTCTTCTATAAAATATTCTGGTTCAATTAGATCCATATCTTCGATTTTGGGAACTACCTTTTGTTGAGGCTCTTGTTCAATTATATTTTTTTTTGTATGTTTGACTACAACAAATGTTATAACAATTGATAGTATTAATAAAATTACAATAATGATAAGAGCAATTACTTTTGTTGTATCTTCAGGGAAAAGGAACTCAAAGAACTCTTTAAAATTAAATTGTTTCATCTTTTTATTTTATTTTATTATTTATATTAGTTTTTCTTATAATACTTTTTTATGAAGCAGCATTTTTAATCTCTTCAAGTTTAACTGAGACAACTTTAGATATACCATCATTTTCCATTGTAATACCATATAAAATATCTGCAATTTCTAAGGTCAATTTATTATGAGAGATCAAGAAAAATTGAGTATCCTTAGAAAACCTTTGAATGAGCCTTTTAAAAAGCATAATATTATTTTCATCGAAAGGTGCGTCGACTTCATCCATTATACAAAATGGAGATGGATTATATAAAAAAAATGCAAAAAGAAGAGAAATAGAAGACATCGCTGTTTCTCCTCCAGATAAGAGAGAAATATTTGAAATATTTTTTCCAGGAGGTTGTATTACTATTTCAATCCCAGTTTCATAAATATTATCTGGTTTTGTTAAAATCATAGATGCATTTCCACCACCAAAAACTTCGCAGAAAATAGTCTTGAAATTTTCATTAATTCTATCAAATGCATCGATGAATTTGACTTTAATTTTTTCATCAAGTTCATTTATTAATTGAATAATTTTTTCTTTTGCTTCTATAATATCCTGCTTTTGTTTATTAATAAAATTGTATCTTTTGGAAACTTCCTCATATTCTTCAATAGATAAAAAATTTACCTGCCCTATTTCTTCAAGAATTTTCCTTGATTCGAAAATTACATTTCTAATCTCAGATTCCTTAATATTTGAAAACTTTTCACTATTTATAAAATCATCTGATAGGATGATTCTATAATTTTCATAAAAACTCATTCTAATCGATTCGCATTGAGTCTCTATCTTTGTTTTTGTGATATTAAAGTTTTCCCTTATAGATAAAAGATTGTTTTTCTCTTTTATGACTGATTCGTTTTCAATATAACATTTTGTGAGTTCATCCTTATATTTATCTATTTCTTTTTCATAATCCCTAATCTGTCCATCTAACTCTTTTTTATTTTTAAATATTTTATCTTTTTCATCTATTAATTCTATTCCTTCTTTCTTTATTTTTTCGAGATTGCTTTCTAATTGAGAGATCTCTTCCTCTTTCTGCTTTATATTGTAAAGTAATTCAACTTTTTCATTTTCCAATCTAATTTTGTTTGATTCATAATTTTTTATTTTTTCTTCTAGTTGAAAAATCTTTCTATTTATTTCTTCTAATCTTTTATTAATTAGATTTTTTGTTTCTAAAGAAGAAGCAAGTTCCTGTTCTATAAAAGATAAGTTGTTTTTTTCAACATCTATCTTTTCATCGAGTGAAGATATTTTATCATTAAACTCTTGAAATTTTGTAAAAATTGAATCTTTTCCAAATAACAATGATTCAATTTCTTTTGATGTAGATAAAAGCATTTCAAATCTACCATTATTATTTGAAATTTGCTTAGATAAAAGATCTATTTCCTTTTTAATCTCATTTATATAGTTAAGTAACTTATTCAATTGAGAGGAATCAGAAAATTTTAAAATATCGTCTATTCTTTTTTCTAATGAAATTAACTTTGCATGAGTCATTTTTGAATCATCATTTAAAAGATTTGCATTATTTGAAAGATTCAAGACTTTCATCTTTGCAATTGAAAGATTTGAAAAAAGATTTGTTATTTCCTCATTTAAAAAATCTTCTTGTTCTTTATATAGTTCTTTCAATTGCTTTTCAATCTTTTTTACTTCAGATATAGATTTCTCTTGATTGGAATTATAGTTATTAATCTTTTCATTTATTTTTGTAATCTCTGATTCTATTTCTTCCTTTTTATTAATCTCATATTCAAGCTCTTCCTTTATTTCATTTATTGGAAATGATAGAACTTCATTGATTTTTTTTAATCTATTTTGGAAAAATTGAAGATCCTCTATTTTTCTTCTTTTTTCTATCCCTAACTCTTGATATCTTTTTTGAGAAAGAAGTATAGTCTTTTCAATTACTGCAATATCTGATTCTAATTTATAAATATTTTCCCTTTTCTCATTTATATTTCGCTCGATCTCTTTTATTTTAGAGGATATATTTGATTTTAAGTTTTCAATCTCTAAAATTTTTTCTTCATATTTTTTCAAATTTTGAGTGCTATTATCAAAATCAATCTGTAATTTATTTAAATTATCTAAAAGTTTTCTATATTTGAGTATTGCTAAAGCTTGTTCAGAAAAAACTATTTTTTCATTTAATTCCTTATATAATTTAGCTTTATCTGCTTGTTGTTTTAATTTATTTACTTCATTTTCAAGTTCTTCTAAGAGAAGTGAGACTGATTTAAGATTCTCATCGGTTTTTGAAAGTTCAACAAAAGCTTTAATTCTATCATTCTTAATATTTTTAATCCCAGCAGCAGATTCTATAAGTTCTACCCTATCTTCTGGTTTCATATCAATTATTTTTGAAACCGATCCCTGCCCTATTATTGAATAATCTATAGTATTAATCGAATAATTTTTTAAGAATTCCGAAATATCTTTTGGTCTGACTTCTTTTTTATTTAAATAATATATAACTTCACCGGAAGGATATAATCTTTTTTTTATTGAAAACTCTTCTTTTAAATTTTCAGTCCCGTCAATTTCGTTATCTTTTGTATCATAGACATCAAAAACAATTTCAACTTCGGCAAACCCAGCTGGAGGTTTAATATCATTTCCTTTAAATATTAAATCCTGTTTTTCATTTGCTCTTAATGTTTTTAAGCTATGATTTTGAAATACCCAATAAATTGCATCAACTATATTCGATTTACCACAACCATTAGGACCGACTATTCCAGTAATATCGCTATCGAAAACAAATTGAGTCTTTTCTGCAAAAGATTTAAAACCATAAATAGTTACTTTTTTTAATTTTATTTTCATTAAAAAATATTCTCCCATTGATTGGAGTATTTGTAACCATCCAAGAAATTAGATATGATATATATTGCATATGAAAGGACAAAGTTATACTGAGTTTTATCAGAAGATAAAACAAATGAACCTATTATTTGAAATTGTATAGTCATATCATGGAGGTATCTAGTTATTGATAATGATAAGGATCTTAAATCAAAATAAGAAGCTAGCCTAGCTTCATAATTAAAAAAGTTAAAAGAATTTATAAGGTCTATAAAGGCTTCGTCAAAAGATGAGTATCTATATAGGAATTGATTATATGAAGTTACTCTAAAAAGTATTTGAAGTTGATTTTCCATAGAAAAAGCAAGATTAAAATTATTTTCGAATGAACTTAAAAAAGGATTTGTTTCATCTATTTTTAAGCTCATACTATTTGATAAAGTTATCCAAAAAAACCAAAACTTCATTTTAGGAATATTAACTGAAAAGTTAAATTGATGATACAAAAATCTTTCAACATTAATATCAAATTTTGAATTCCATGATAATGATAAATATTTATCTTTTATTTGACTTGAAAGATTCAAAAAATCGAAATTTTCAGGATTAATCTCCCACAAATCTTGATTTGATGTATTCAAAAAGCTATAGCCTAAACTAGATGAAAAACTTATAAAACTAAATGGATTAAATATTAATGAAGCTGTAGCCTTATTTGATAACCAACCAAAATCTACTGGTTCTAATAGAGAATTTCTGTAACTTTGAGCTATGTTAAAAGTAAAACGAACAAATGGTATCTGAATATTAATTGAATTTGAAATAGTAGAATAATAGATTAAAGTTTCATTAATAGTCTGAGTAGTACCTCCAGAAATTGTTTCTGAATAAGAAATATTATTATTCATGGAAAAAGAGTAAGAAAAAAAGTTATACTTAATTGAGAAACTTGGATTTAAGGAAGTATTTGCCATTAATGTATTTTTGGTTACCTCAAAATTAGTATTATAATATGAATAATAATTTGAATAATTTGTATTATTAAGACTAAAATTTATCGAGTTATCTGTATAATTTAAAATATTACCCCCAAAACTTGCAGAATACCATTTTATCGAACTCAAGTAATATTGATAGTATTTGGGAGAATAAATATAATTGGATAATGAAGCGATATCAATTAATGTGTTTTTTGTTGCAGTAAAGTTTAAAGCTGAAGATATGTTAAAATTATATTTTAATATCTTAATATTAGCTATAACTTCTTCATTGAAGCTCATTAATGCCGAAGGAAAAAGATTAAAATCATCTTCCCAATCAAACGAAGTAAATTGGGTAATGTCAAATCTTAAAAATCTTTCCCTTAAAAAATAATCATATTTAAAATAAGGATCTGAATAGTAAGAATAATTAAAAGTAATACCTAAAGATGAAAAAGGATTTAATTTTAAGGTTCCATAAAAAGCTGCTCTTAAGTTAAAATTATATAATGAAAATTTACTATCTGGTGGAATAATTGTCCAACTATAATCTTCTTGTAAATAAAACAAGTCTGGACTTATAGCAAATCCAGCTAATAAATTGAGACTATTTTTTGCCCATTTAAATGAAGTTTTAAAACCAATATATAAGCCAAGTCTTTCATATAAATCAAAATACATTTCATAGTTTTTTCTGACCATGGTATTAAAAACCATAAATCCTTCTCTATAACCATAATCCATCCCAAATAATAAAGGATAACCATAACCTTTTTCATATGAAATATAGATAGGTAGATAAAACATTTTTTCTGGACCTATAAAAAGCTCAACTTCGTAAAAATAGATAATAGATTCAGAATATAAGACTCTATTAACTTTGAATAAATAATGTGCTTCTTTATAATTACATTGGGTAACAGAAGCTTTTTCAGTTGTCAAAATATTATTATCTGAAATATTTGCTTTATTAGTTGATATTATATATTTATCAATATATATTGTAGCATTATAAAAAATTCCATTCTTTTTGGAAATCGAGTAACCAAAACTTTCTGCTGTTGCTTCAAGGGAAGATGATTTAAAACTTACATTTCCATATCCATAAAATGCTTCTTCATCTATGTAAAAAATTATTCTATCTGCCTTAAACATATATCCTTTATAAATAATTATATTGTTTCCAATAAGATCTATTATTCTATCATCTTCAGAAATATTTATTATATCAGTAGTTTTTATAAAAAGAGCATTCTCAGAGTTTTCTTTTTTAATTTCCTTAAAATTATAGTACTCATAGAGAAGTTTTCTTAAACTATCAATTGTGATATTCTCTGAAAAACTTATACCAAGGGCAGTAGCGATTTTTTTTAACTCATCTATATTAGAATAAGTTATAATAAAATAGGCTTCTTCTGGGCTTAAATAAGTGTAAATTGATTCATTTTCTTGATTTTCATCTTCAGAAGATTCTTGTGAATATATTGATAGACTAAATAAATTCATGATTATAAAAAAAAGGATAAAATAAAAAAAAATATTTCTATTTATTAAATTGATTGATTTATATTTTTTAAAAAGATTCATATTTGCTCCGTCAAAAAACTAATGCAATTATAATTGAAATAATAGAAACAACAAGAGAGGAAATAGAAACATATAAAGCCGTCTGATTTTTTTCAAGAGCTTGAACTCTCAATTCCAAAGATTTATACTGATTCTCCATGGAAATTAATTCATTTTTGAATTCATTTATAAGATCTTTCAATATTTTTAATTCTTCTTCAGTTAGTTTTGATTTTTGTAATATTTCAGCGATGATTTTTTCGAAATTATCATTTGTCAAGTTTGTATTTGTTAAATTAGTGCTGGTATTATTTATTTGTGACTGAAGATAAATTAGAAGTTTATAAATGACTAAAGCTATTTCATATCTCGACATAGCTTGATTTCCTTTGTAAGTTCCATCTGGATAACCAGTTATTAACCCTAACTGATACAACTTCAATAGAGCTTGATAAGCCCAATGATTTGAAGGAACATCAGTAAAAAAATTTGGTGGAAGTGTCGGTGCTACCTGCGCGTAGCAATTTATTGATGATAAGTTAACAAGAAAAAAGAATAATGAAAAAAGAATCAATAAAAAAGGAAGATTTGATTTTGTCTTCATAGTTTCCTCTAATAATCTATTTTCTATCTTCATCAATTTCCTTTTTTAAGTAAAAAGAAGTATATGAATTTTCAAAGGATAAGAACTGGTCCATATAACCTTGGAATACAAGATTGCCGCCATGTTCTCCTCCTTCTGGTCCCAAATCAATAATATAATCTGCTGATTTTATTAGATCAAGATTATGTTCAATCACTACAACAGTATTACCATTATCCACCAATCTCTGTAAGATTGCTATTAATTTTCTAATATCATCAAAATGCAGTCCAGTAGTTGGTTCATCAAGAAAATATATATTTGAAATCCCATTTTTACTTGTTTTACCGAGTTCTCTAGTTAGCTTTAATCTTTGAGCCTCACCCCCGGATAAAGTTGTGGCAGACTGACCAAGTTTTATATATCCAAGTCCAACATCAATTAAAAGTTTCAACTTGTTTGCTATCGATGGTATTGTACTGAAAAAATCATATGCTTCATCTACTGAAAGTTCAAGTATATCTGCGATACTTTTCCCCTTGTATAAAACTTCTAGAGTTTGTGAATTAAATCTTTTCCCCTTACATACTTCGCATGTAACTGAGATATCTGGTAAAAAATGCATATGTATTGTAGTCTCACCTTCTCCCTGACAATGTTCACATCTTCCACCCTTAACATTAAAAGAAAAACGCCCTTGATTATAGCCTCTTGCTTTTGATTCAGGCAAAGAAGCATAGAGTGCTCTGATATGATCAAAAACCTTTGTATATGTTGCTGGATTAGACCTTGGGGTCCTGCCAATCGGCGATTGATCTATATGATACACCGAATTAATAAATTCGAAGCCTTCTATACTCTTGTAAAAAGGGGTAAGCTCAGAATTTTTTTTCTTAAATGATTTTTCATATTGTAAAGCTGGATACAATAAATCTATTATTAAACTTGATTTACCTGACCCAGAAACCCCAGTTACTACAGTAAAGGTTTCTAATGGAATTTGTACATCTATATTTTTCAAGTTGTGCAATGATGCTTTTTTTATTTTGATGAATTTACCACTGCCTTTTCGTCTTTTTTCTGGCAATTTTATAATTTTTTTCCCGTTTAAATAATCTGAAGTTAGAGTATTTGATTTCATAAGTTGTTCTACTGGACCTTCAAACATTACCTTACCGCCATTTAATCCGGCTTGAGGTCCCAAATCTATTATGTAATCTGCTTCAAGCATTGTCTGTTTATCATGCTCAACAACAATTAAAGTATTTCCAATGCTTTGCAATTCTTTCAATGCATTGATAAGCTTTTCATTATCCTTTTGATGAAGACCAATGGTTGGTTCATCTAGAACATACATTACACCAGAAAGTTGACTGCCTATTTGAGTTGCTAGATGTATTCTTTGTGCTTCTCCACCGGATAATGTATAGGATTTTCTATCTAAAGTAATATATCCAAGACCAACATCATTTAAAAATTTTAATCGGCTTGTTATTTCCTTTAAAATCTCCTTCACTATTAACTGCTTTGTTTCAGATAATCTTAGGTTTTTTATAAACTCAAGGGACTTTTCCACAGAATTTCTAGTAAATTCGATTATATTAAGCCCTTCAATCCTTATTGAAAGAGCATAATTATTCAACCTATCACCATTACATTTTGTACAGACACTTTCTTTCATGTATTGCTCTAACCATTGTCGAATATCTTCTGAGCTTGTTTCATTGTATCTTCTATATAATAAAGGGATAATTCCTTCAAATACCTTTTTCCCTGTATATTCACTTTTTTCAGATTTATAAGATACCGTTATCTCTTTTTTACTTCCATATAAAAGTAAATCTAATTTTTCTTTAGGAATCTTTTCTAATGGCTTATCTAAAGGAATACCATAAGATTTACAAGCAGAACTTATTATAGAACCAAACCAACTATTTTCATCGTATGAAAATGGTATTATTCCACCTTCTTCTATTGACAAAGTAAAATCAAAGATCTTATCGACATCAAATTCTAAATTTACTCCAAGTCCGTGACATGCTTCGCATGCTCCTTCTGGTGCATTAAACGAAAATAATGCAGGAGTAATATCTGGATAGGATATATCACAGTTAGGGCAAGCAAGTTTTGTAGAGTAAAGTATATCTTTATTATCCTTTTCAGATTCAATTATCCTTATTAAAACTTTATCATTACCATATTTTATGGCTTGTTCGATCGATTCAAATATCCTTTTTTTCTTATCTAAAGCTAATTGAATTCTATCGACTACAATATAAATATCATGTTTTTCATTTTTATTTAGTTCAATATTTTGATCTAAGGTATATTCCTTATCATCGACTATGATTCTATAAAAACCAATTTTTCTTAAGTTTTCGAAATCATTCTTATAAGTTCCTTTTTTATTGACGGCATAGGGAGATAAAATCATTATTTTTGTTCCTTGGGGTAATGAAAAGATTGAATTAACAATTTGGTCTATAGATTGTTTTTCAAGTTTTCTTCCACATTGATAACAAAATACCTCAGATGCATTTGTATATAAAAGACGAAGATAATCATAAATTTCTGTAATAGTACCAACAGTCGATCTTGGATTTCTATTTAGTTTCTTTTGCTCAATAGATATAGCAGGAGATAGTCCTTCAATAAAATCGACATCTGGCTTTTTCATCAGTCCTAAAAATTGTCTTGCATATGATGAAAGACTTTCGACATATCTTCTTTGCCCTTCTGCATATAATGTGTCAAAGGCTAAAGAGGATTTGCCTGATCCAGATACACCTGTTATAACTGTAAATGAATTTCTTGGGATGGTAACAGAGATGTTTTTTAAGTTATGTTCTCTTGCACCAACTATTTTTATATCTTGTAGATTAATCTTCACTTTTCCCATTTAATAAAATCCCATCATATTAATTATAATAGACGCAAAAAAAAGTAAGAATTTAAATTTATCTGTTGCAATATTTTTTTAACTTAAATATTTTAAAAATTCTAAAGATTTAATATTCTTTCTGTGATAAGCTACTTTAAATAAATTTGATAAAAAGAAAAGAAGATTATTTAATATTTTTATCTCATAATTCTTTAGGTTGTTAAAGTAATAATATATATTATCAAAACTTGCGGGTTTAAATTGTAAGATTGATAATATCTGCTGAGGACATTTAAAATAGTTTCGATTATGAAAATCTAATTGGTCATGCGTCGATTGATTAAACTTTGATGGATCATTATCTAACTTATTTGCAACTATAAATTGATAATGATAAATATCAAAAAACAAACTAGATTCGGAAGATATCTTGTTATCATTCTCAATAAATGAAAAATTAATCTCTCCAGAATTTGAAATAAGATAATAAATAAATAGAATAAGTAATGAAAAATAACTTTTTATATCGTTATTTAATTCCTTTATCATGAAATCGATAAATAATTGGATTTTTTCATAATCAATATTTGACTTATCACCTTCGACTAAAGAATTCTTTAATAAATCAGACAAAATTGCGCTAATAATTATTTTTCTATAATCTTTTTTTAAACCTAAAAATTCATCTATGATTTCAAAATCAAATCTATTTCCTTTTCGTTGAACTTCATATGAAATAATCATAAAATAGTCCAATCTATTATATTTATCTATAAGATTAAAGTTATCTTTTGGAAGATAAATAAAAAATTTTTCCAAAATCGAATCTTTAGAAAATATTAAAACAGTTTTATTATTTACTCCAAAATTTACAGTATCAATTATCAATCCTTCATTCATTATCCAGCTCTTTCATTTTAAGAAGAACCTTATCTATTTTATAACCAGTCATAGAATGAATTGAAAATTCACAATTTTGATATGTAAAACTATCTCCTTTTTTAGGAATATCTCCTAAATTCTCCATTATGAAACCTCCAAGAGTATCAGCCAAATCCTCTGGAAGTGAAAGTTTTAATTCTTCATTTAAGTCAAAGATTGAGATTTTTGAAGTTATTAAATACTCTTTATCAGAAATTTTTTCTATTAATTTTTCTTCGGTATCATATTCATCAAAAATTTCTCCAACTATTTCCTCAAGAATATCTTCAAGACATACAATTCCAGAAAATCCACCATATTCATCCAATACTATGGCAATATGAACTTTTTTTTCTTTAAATTCTCTCAATAAATCTGACACTTTTTTTGTTTCTGGAATAAAAAATGGTTCTCTCAATATTTTTTTTATATTTATTTCTGCTTTTTGCTCTTTGAAAAAATACTTTAATAAATCTTTTGCATATAGAACTCCAACAATATTGTCTATAGACTCATCATAGGCTGGGATTCTCGAATGACCACAATTTATTATTTTATCAAAGATTTTATCAAGAGGTTCATTTATGTCTATAGAGTCAACATCTATTCTTGGTTTCATTATCTCATGAGCATATGTATCAGATAGAGCAATGATTCCATTTATCATTTTGATCTGTTCTTTTTTTAAATCTTTTAAACTACTTTGATCTGGAATTTCTTCATCTTTTGATTTTGATTCTTTTTTATTTGAAAAAAGCATACGGAAAAAATTCATAGATTGTTATACCTCCCTAAAAGCTCTTCGGTTTTTTCTTCTATAATTTCATAATCCTTATCTGTATCATGTTCATAACCAAGTAAATGTAAATATGAATGAAATATCATATATACCAAAGTATTTTCGATATTTTCATCTTCCATTTCTGATCTTTTGACTATATTTTCAAAAGATATTACTATCTCTCCCAGAAAATTTTTTTCATCTAAAGATGGAAAAGAAAGCACATCGGTTGATTTATCTATATTTCTATATTTTAAGTTCAATAATCTTATGGTATTTTCTTTAACAAAATATAAGGATAAATCCTTTTCTGTTTTATAAATATCAGATATAGATTTTTTTATCTTACTTATAATTTTTTCAAAATCTGGCAAAACTTCGGTTACCAATTCTTTCTGCTTTTCGTCTTCAAAATCATACAAAATTTTCATAAGTCTTTGCTTCATCTATTATCTTCTTCCAACTTTTTAAGTTCTTTTTCATCAGGATAATTTACCCTATTATGGTACATTGAATACAAACTATTTATAATAGAATTTTTAATAAAATAAAGGTCTTTTAATGTTAAAGGTGATTCTTCCAATTGCCCTTCTTTAGATTTATTGGATATCACATCTTCAACCATTTTTTCAATGCTTCTTTTATCTGTATTTTTTAATGTTCTAGAAGCTGCTTCAATTGAATCGACAATCATAATAATTGCAGCTTCTTTTGTTTTAGGTTTAGGATAGTTATAACAAAAATTGATCTTGTCAACATTTTCAAGTTTTTTTTCAAGTGCTTTGACATAGAAAAAACTTATTAAAGATGTGCCATGATGTTGCTCAATTATGTCTATTACTTCTTTAGGAAGGTGAAGTTTTTGTGCTTCTATAACACCATATTTAACATGATTCTTTATTATTGTAACAGCCATATTTGGATTTAATACTTCTACTGTAGGATTTTCTCCATGTTGATTTTCAACAAAATATTTTGAATATCTAATTTTACCAATATCATGATATAGACCGCCAGCTTTAGAGATATATGGGTTACAATTACAACTTGCAGCTGCTTTTTCAGCTAAAGTTGCAACAATAACCGAATGGTGGTAAGTACCTGGTGCTTTTAGCATAAAATCAGAAAAAAATTGGTTATTTAAGTCACATATTTCAAGTAGTTTTGAATTAGTAGGGAAATTAAAGATATTTTCTAAAATTGGTGTTAAACCAAAGAATAATATCATTGAAATAAAAATATTCAAAATCCCCGATATTAATAAATCTAATATTTTGAAATTTTTGGAAAATAAAAGATTTACCATCAATGAAAAAATTATAGTTATTAATAAAGAAAAAGCGATTCTTGAAAATACTGTTTTCTTATAACTATGCAATTGTATTGGAAAAGAAACCAAGGCGGTAAACAAAAAAAGCCCGTGGAATAAAAGTATATAATCAAAATTTGTCATTACGAATAGCATAAATATAAGTGAGATATATACTAAAAATTTTTCTTTTTTAGAATAAGCAAACTCAACTAAAAGTATCAACAGTAAAATAGGGAAAATAAAAAAAGATGGAATGAAACTTAATGATTTTAATTTATATAAGATATAAAAGCAGGATGATAAAAACAGAAGAATAAAAAAATAAACTGAATATCTTTTATATAATTTGAAAGAATTGGAAAAGTTAAAAAGAAAATATGCTAAAATCAAACCAGTAAAAATTAATAGGGCAAAGGATGATAGTACTATCGTTATAAGGTTGCTTCTAATTGATTTTTGAATTAGCATTAATAGTCTTTTTTTTTCTGCACTAATTTTTTCACCTTTCTTTACTAATACTGTTCCAGAAGTTAAATTAATTGTCTTTGGTTTAAAGCTTGCTAAGACTTCTTTTTTAATTTCATCACTTTGGAGTTGATCATATACCACATTTTCTCTTAAGTTGCTTTTTATAAAATCTAAAAAAATCTGCCTTTCATCAGGAAGAAGATTTTTTTCAAAATCTGTTCCATCAAATATTTGATTGAAAATCACTTCGATTTTTTCATCTTTTTTATCTTCTGTTATAAATGTCTCAGTTGTAGTCTCCTTTCTTATAGTATCGAATTGCCTATACCAATCAACATAAATCATCTTTTTTGAATTCGTCACCAAATCATTTTCATTTAAACTTGAAACACCTTTACTATAAATATTATATAGAAAGGTTTTTAAGAATTTTATAAGAGAAGGATTATCTGCTATTTGAATTAAAATAGGAATGACTCTAGTACTTGAAATAGTTAAATCTGTTTTACTTTTTATATACTTTTCTATCTCTTGTGGGATTGGTCTTTCTAATGAGATGTAATTGAAAAGTTTTTCGAAATAATTCCATTGACGATAAAAAACAGAATCATAAATATTATATACAGAAGGGATTTCCTGTAAAAATATTTTCTTTTCTTCTTCAGAGCTTAATTCATCTACAATAGATATATCTTTATTTATGATTATATCTTCCTTAGCAATATCATTAATGTTTGGGTTTATTATGATATTGTTAATAACAAAAATCTCAAATAATATATAAAAAACTAAAAAGACAAAATATAATGAAAAAAATATGATAATTTGAGAATTTTTTTTGTGCAATATATTATTATTATTTTTGTATTTTTTGTTCATATTCTTCTAGAACATTTAGCATTTTTCTTACAAGACTATGCCTTATAATATCTTTTTTTTCAAATTCAATTATAGAAATATCTTTTATGGATTTAAACAATTCTATAATAGAAGAAAGACCAGAATCACTTTTCTTTTCAAGGTCAATTTGGGTGATATCTCCTGTAATTATAACTTTTGAATGGAAACCCATTCTGGTTAAAAACATTTTTAACTGAGAATAAGTAGCGTTTTGGGCTTCATCTAGGATAATGATAGCATCATTTAAGGTTCTCCCTCTCATATATGCCAATGGTATTATTTCAATTATATCTGAATGAATAAGATATTCATAAGTCTGAGAACCTACTATATCGAAAATGGAATCATATAATGGTTTTAAGTAAGGACTAATTTTTTCAATGAAATCTCCAGGTAAAAAACCAAGCTTTTCTCCGGCTTCAACAACTGGTCTTGTCAATATAATTCTCTTATAATTGCTTGAAAAAAGTTGTTGTAAGGCAAATCCAACAGCCAGATAAGTTTTTCCAGTTCCTGCTGGACCATAACATATAGTAAGGTCATAATTTGCCATTGATTCAAAATAATGTATCTGATTTTCTGTTTTTGGTTCAATTTTCTTGCCAATTCTTTGAAGTTTGATAGAATTTTTTAATCTATTTTCTGATGTTAATAAATTGTTTTGTTCTGCTTGTTCAACAAGAAGTCTTACTTCATCGAAAGGTATATGCCCATTTTTCTTCGCTATAGAAATTAAATTTTCAAAAATAGCTAATATTAAAGATAATTTTTCTGGATAACCTTGAATTATATACTCATCATCACCTATATAAATATCTATCATAAAATGATTTTCAAGGTAACGAATTATAGAATCATTTATCCCATTTACAATAGGTATCAGATTACTATCGACTTTTATTTTACCTTCCGAAACTTTCAAAATATTATCATTACTCTTTTTTGATTTCATCAAAACTTGGTTCCGTTATTGCTTATCCTTTAATTTCTTTTTTATAGTATAATTTAGAAAATATAAATAAACAAATAATTAATTTGTATAAATCTAAGAGAATAAAAGGTAATATGCCAATAATAAATGCGTTTTTAGGATTTGTAAATCTCAGAAGACCTAAAAAACCAAAAAGGTAAACTATGAAAATAGCAAGAAGACCTTTTATAGTCAAAATTGTTAAGATATTTTGTTTTGATTTTTTATAATAATATTTTTCTTTCTTTACATTTATTCCATTTTCATCAGCTAAAAAAGATGTGAATAGAAATCCTAAAATATATCCACCCGTTGGACCAAGCAAAGCTTGAAATCCAATATTTTGAGCAAAAGCTGGAAAAGATAAAAACCCAGATAACAAGTATGATAAAATAGATAAAAAAGCCAATTTCCTATTTTCAGAAAAAATAATAAAGAAAATTACAAGCATTTGAAATGTAAAAGGAACAGGTGAAAAAGGTATATAAAATTTAATTTTTGAACTAATAGAAAGGCTTAAAAGATAAAATAATATTTTAAAAACTGTTAAAAGTAGTTTATAAAAACTATTATCAACTTTTCCGATTTGAACCTTATTTTCATTTCTGTTTAATAATATATTCATTTGTTCCTCTTAAAATTATTCTTCTTAAAATTTATTTCTTACACTTTTTTACTATTTTAATAAAATATTGCAACTAAAAACTTTTTAATTGGAAACAATCGAAGGAAAATTATTAAAGAAAAACTTACTAAGTAAAAAATCACTATTATAATTTATTAAATATTCCGATAAAATAGATAAGAAAAGGAGTTTGATATGATAACCATGGAAGGTGTAAATGAATATCAAAACTCTCGAATCATCTTAAATGCGCAAATTTACTTTATCAAAAAGATGCTTGATGTCACAAGAGAACAACAGACAGTGATTCGAGAGAGCTTGAAAGACCCCCCACAGAATCCAGATTCAACCTTTACAAAGCTTGTATAGTATCTCGGAAAAAGACTGGTAATCAATTTTATTTTTTCAAGGTACCATTAAAGGGGGAAAAATGGTACAAAAATATTGCAAAAATGAAATAATGTGCTTTTTATGAAGTAGCAGATGTTTATCATACTGCTACTTTTATATTATTATGAATATACTTGGAATAGAAACTTCTTGTGATGATACATCAATCTCCATCGTTTCAGATGGAAAAAAAATACTTACATTATTATCTTTATCTCAAAATGATGCTCATAAAGCATATCAAGGTGTTGTGCCAGAAATTGCTTCGAGAGAACACTTAAAAGTCATCTACTCTTTAACAGAAAAAGCAATATCTAACTCTAAAATACCAATTTCCCAAATTTCAGCTGTTGCAGTTACTACTTTCCCAGGACTTATTGGTTCACTTGTTGTTGGATTGAATTTTGCTAAAGGTTTAGCATATCGATATAATAAACCTATAATACCTATTAATCATCTTATTGCTCATTTTTATTCAAATTTCTTTGAAAATGATATTAAATTCCCTTTTATAGGTCTTTTAATATCAGGTGGGCACACCGCTCTTTTTAAATTCGATTCTTTTGAAGATTACACAATTTTGGGTAAGACCATCGATGATTCTTGCGGAGAGGCATTTGATAAGGTAGCAAAACATTTCGATTTAGGTTACCCAGGCGGTCCAATCATAGATAATCTAGCAAAAGATGGTAATTCTAATGCTTACAATTTCCCTCTTGCCCTTGCTGATATCAAAAAATATGGATTGAACTTTTCTTTTTCCGGGCTAAAAACCGCAGTCATTCATTTTAGGAAAAAATATAAGACAAATCAAAATAAAGATGAAAAGTTAGAAGATATTTTAGCCTCATTTCAAAATGCTGTGGCTAAAACTTTAGTATTAAAAACCATGAAAGCCCTAGAAAAAACTGGTATAAAAAGATTAGTAATCTCTGGTGGTGCTGCTGCAAATAGTGAAATAAGAAAAAGTTTTATGATTTTGAAGAATAATGGAATAGAAATATATTTCCCCCCACTTAATTTATGCTCCGACAATGGTGCAATGGTAGCAGGTCTTGCTTATCATCTATTCGAAAAAAACTTATTAAATAAAGCTGAATTTCTTTCATTAGACGCCAAATCTAGAATGGTTGAGATGAAAAGGAATAGTTTGATCACTTAATTTAATTTTATTTTTCTTGTTTTTTCAAAATTAAATTAAGAATCTCTTGAAAAAATTTATTTTAACTTTATATCTTTAAATGTAATAATGTCCCAATCATTTTATCCACACTATTAAAAAAAGGAGTTAATTTATGAGTAAAAAAATTCTTGTTGCAACAGAAAAACCGTTTGCAAAATCCGCTGTAGAAGCAATATTAAAGGTTTTTAATGAAGCAAATTATGAAACAGTCCTTTTAGAATCATATACAAGCGTAGATCAATTAAAAGAGGCAATAAAAGATGTGGATGCCATAATTGTAAGATCAGATAAACTTACTGCAGATATTATAGAGTCAGCTAAGAACTTAAAAATTGCGGTAAGAGCAGGGGCTGGTTATGATAACATAGATCTTGATGCTGCATCAAAAAAAAGAATTGTCGTAATGAATACCCCGGGTCAGAATTCAAATGCTGTTGCTGAACTTGCATTTGGGCTAATGTTATATATTGCAAGAAGAGGTTATACTGGAAAGGATGGAACAGAACTTAGAGGAAAAACCATTGGTATTCATGCGTATGGTTATGTAGGTAAATATGTAGCTAAAATTGCAAAAGGTTTTGGAATGAAAATTATTGCTTTTGATCCTTTTATAGATAAAAAAGTGATGCTTGATGACGGAGTTGAACCAGTAGATTCTGTTGAATCATTGTATAAAAATTCAGATTATGTATCTATTCATTTACCACTTGTTTCTCAAACGGAAAAGTCAATCAACTATAAATTACTATCTCTTCTTAAAAAAGGTGCTACAGTAGTAAACACAGCAAGAGCAGAAGTTGTAGATGAAGTTGACTTGATGAAAATACTTGAAGAAAGATCTGATCTCTATTATTGTGCCGATGTTGCACCAACAAATAGAAAAGAGTTTGAAGATAAATTCGGTTTAAGAGTATTTTTTACAGCGAAGAAGATGGGAGCTCAGACTGTTGAAGCCAATAATAATGCAGGGATTGCTGCTGCAAAACAGATAGTTAATTTTTTTACCAATAATGATACAACATTTCAAGTTAATAAATTTTAATATTCGTAAAGTTATTTATTTTAAAACTGAAAAAGAATTTGATGAAAAAGCCAAATTTATTAATACAAAATCAATTTTAACATAAAACCAATTATGAATTCATAAAGCGAAATTTAAATTATTAAAAAAATAAAATATTAAAAAAGGGAACTGCAATTTTTAGCAGTTCCCTTTTTTAATATTGAAAAATAATAATTATTTACCCATTGTAGCTATCATTATAGCCTTAATGGTATGAACTCTATTTTCAGCTTCATCAAAAACAAGAGAATGTTTTGATTCAAATACTTCATCTGTTGCTTCACAGATATCTGGAAATTTTTTAGAAAGGTCTGTTTCATTATTGTGAAATGAAGGTAGACAATGTAAGAAAATAACTTCATCATTTCCAGTCTTTTTAATCATATCCATTGTTATTTGGTAAGGTTTAAGCAACTTTATTCTTTCTGGAATCTTATCTTCTTCACCCATAGAAGCCCAAACATCTGTATATATGACATCAGCACCCTTTACACCTTCTGCGACATTATCTGTAACTGTTATTTTAGCACCTGTTTTCTTTGCATATTCAGTACATTCGTTTAATAAATCTTTTTCAGGATGAAGTGAAGTAGGAGCAACAATTCTATAATCCATTCCTACCATTGCCGCACCTTCCATTAAGGAATTTGCCATATTGTTTCTTCCATCTCCAACATAGGCAAATTTTATTCCTTTTAAGTATCCGAATTTTTCTTTAACAGTCTGAAAATCTGCAAGTACTTGAGTTGGATGAAATTTATCGGTTAAACCATTCCATACTGGAACTCCAGCATATTTTGCAAGTTGTTCGACTGTATCATGCTTAAAACCTCTGAACTGAATACCATCAAACATTCTTCCAAGAACTCTAGCAGTATCTTTTACTGTTTCTTTCTTACCAAGTTGTATGTCATCTTTTCCTAAATATTCTGGATGAGCACCTTCATCATAACAAGCGACAACAAAAGCGCATCTTGTTCTTGTAGAAGCCTTTTCAAAAATTAAGGCAACATTCTTTCCTTCAAGATTTTTTCCAGAAATTCCAATTCTTTTCTGTTTTTTTAAGTCGATAGCCATATCGATAAGCATTTCAATTTCATAAGGTGAGCAATCCATTAGTCTCAGAAAACTTCTTCCCTTCATGTTCACTGGCATTTTTTTCTCCTTTATTTCTCATCTAAAAATGTATTAAGAAATTTAGATGATTTGTTTTAACACAAACTAAATACAATGATAAAATTTAATGTCAAGTTAATGTAATGATTTTGATTAAAAGAAAAGATTAGCGGCGAAGGGATTTGAACCCCTGACCAATCGGATATGAGCCGAGTGCTCTACCACTGAGCTACGCCGCCATCTTTCAATTACGACTGAAAATTAATTAACATATTTAATATTATTGTCAAATATTTTATCTACCAATTGACAACATCAAACTCATTCCCTTTCGATTTATAAGAATTATTATTTTCTTTGCTGTTTTTAGTTTTTCTAAAACCTGATAAAATTGTTCTGGACTAGTAATTTCGTAATCATTTATTTGATAAATAACATCACCCTCAGCTATTCCTAACTGAGCAGCTGGTGAATTTGGGGCAACAGCAAGGACAATAACTCCATTTTTTACTCCGTATGCCTTATATTTTTCCTTGGTTTGAGGATCTAGTTCACCAACCAAAACCCCAAGCCAGTTATTTGGTTTTTCTAAAGTTGATGTTTTGGTTTGCTTTTTTTCAACAATTACAGCAATTGTCAGATTTTTTATTTTACCATCTTCTTTTCTTAAAATCTGTAAATTTACTTTCTCTCCTGGTTTTGTGCTTTTAACCTGAAATGCAAGATCCCCTGGATTTTGAATTTTTTTACCATTATATGTCAAAATGACATCTAAATTTTTAAGTCCAGCTTTAGCTGAAGGAGAACCAGGTTCTATTGAAGCTATTATTACTCCAGTAATTTCTTTTAATCCAAAGTAATCTGCTTTATTTTTATCCATTGGATAGACTGTTACTCCAAGATAACCATACTCTATAGGTTTCCCATTAATTAAATCATTCAAGTTTTTCTTTACTATATTTATAGGTATTGCAAATCCAACTCCTGCATAATTTCCAGTTTGAGAATAAATAGCATCATTAATTCCAATAACCTCTCCTTTAATATTAAGTAAAGGTCCACCAGAGTTACCAGGATTTATTGCCGCATCTATTTGTATAAAATTCTCAAATTGATTTATGCCTAATGAAGTTCTCCCTTTGGCTGAGACGATACCTTGGGTAAAAGTACCATCTAATCCAAAAGGATTACCTATAGCGAAGATAATATCTCCAATTTCAATAGAATCTGAATCTCCAAGTTTAACTACTGGCAATATTTTCCCAGACGCATTGATTTTTATTACAGCAACATCAAGATCTTGATCCACACCTAAAACTTTCCCTTCATATTCTGAACCATCCATCAATTTAATCTTCAAATCTTTAACATTATTCACTACATGATAGTTTGTTAAAATATGTCCCTCTTTTGAAATAATAAAGCCAGAGCCAAAAACTTCAACTTCTCTTTTTGAAGGTTGATTTTGAGAAAAAGGATCACCAAAAGGAAAGAAGAATGGAAAATTTGGAATCTCCTGTTCAATCAGCGATGTAATGTGAACTACTGCAGGTAAGTTGTCTTTTGCGATTTTTCTAAACTGCTGTTGAAGAGCAAGATAGTTTGATGTAATATTACTATCACTTGTATTTGTTTGACTTGTATCTTGAGATTGATTTGAATCCTGCGCATTTATTATTGTATCTGCTGTTTTTAAGTTTTTATCTAATATTGTATTGTTGATAAATAATGCTACTGTTATTGATGCTGTAAGGATAAGAAAAAGAATTAAATAAGGTAGAGCCTTTTTTAGTTTCATAAATTCCCCCTAATAAACTTTTTGAACTTTTTATTAAAACAATAATATAATTACTAATCTTAATCTAGCATCAAAATTAAGAATTCATTAAATAGTAATAGGATATTATAATTAAAATATATTAAATTTTTTATTAAATGGCAACATTCCTTTATTTTATCTAAAAAATGTAGCAAAAGTATTAAATAAATAAGAGGCTAAACCCTTATCACCAGAATCCTTTAAATAGCTATTTATAGTATCATCGCCGATAATATGTGAATCATTTTTTAATAAATTCATGTATCCTTTTTGAACGCCAGAATTCGATTTATGAACAAATACTATCGTTCCATCATCTTTAATTTCCGTAATTATTGCTACATGGGTAAATAAATCATCTTCTTTCCCATTTTTGTTTCTATCGTATGTGTTATTAAAAATTATAACATCAGCGATGTTAAATGATATCTCACTTATAGAAAAATAGTTTTTTGCTATCAGATATAATTGATGAACTCCTCCTAAAGGCGTCTGATCAACAATATATGATGTCAAATCTATACCGCATTTATAGAAAATATAAAAAACAAAACCAGAACAATCATATAAAAATGATCTTGAATCTGCGATAAAAGATTTTAATCCAATGGATTGAATTGCCAGTTGAGCTATATTTTGTCTAATTTGATTTATTTGCTCATTATCATATTTCTTCTCCAAAGGATTAGAAATAATCTTAAAAGAGTAAAAATTTTTTATATATTCATAATCTCTATAGTATTTATATGAAGAAGAACATCCTGAAAATATAAAAAATATAATGAGAATGAAAAAAAATAAAGTAGATTTATTTCTGTTATTAACGATTTCTTTAAAATTCATTTTTATTAAAATTCGTACATTTCTTTATATATCGGTTTTTCAGGAGTAAGAATAGATTGATAAAGCTTTAATTTATTTAGCTTAAATTTTAATTTATCAGATTCATATATTATGAGTTTTCCCCAATAATTAAAATTATCAAAACTATTAAAGTTGCAATATTTGATTCTTGCAATTGTTAAGTGAGGTTTAAATTTTCTTGTCTCTTTTTTTATTCCAACACTATTTAATATCTTCTCAATTTTTAAAAAATTTTTTTCTATCAAATTTTCTTCATCATATACTGGTAAAACAAGCACTTTGGGTTGATTTTTATCTGGAAATGCATTTAATCCTAAAAGATAAAAGTCATAATTTTGCAGTGAAAAATTTTCATTACTATTTCTCAAAGAATTTATAATTAAATTCTCATCTTCATCTTCAAAAAATTTTAAAGTTATATGAATAGAAGATGTATCTACAAAATTTGCCTTAAAATTTTTAGTAAAATTAGGGTTATCTTTAAATTCTTTTTTTAAAAAAGAAGAGATCTTTTCAATTTCAGAAACAATTGTGCTTTCAAAATCATATGCCAAAAATAATCTCATACCAAAAATCTTACATATATTTGAAATTCTTCAAGAATTAAATTATAGTAAATCAAGAAAAGAACAAATAAAATAAAATTGAGGTTAAGATGATAAAAGATAAGGTCAAATTATCTCAAATTGGCTATAATCTTTTCTTAGAAGCATTAACATATTGCAAAGAAATTCTAGAAAAATCTCAAATCATTCATACGAGAGTTTTATTCCCTGCAAAAGGTGGTGATGAAATTTATTTTATTGAACAAGCTAAATTAATAGATGAACTTGTAAATAAGTTTGATATAAAAAATCCATTTGATAATAGAAATTCTGAATATTTCGATTTTATCAAAGAAACAGCATTAAATATTATGAGAATAAAAATTAGTCATGAATCTCCCGATCATTATCTTTATCTTACACAATTTGAAGATAATAATATAAACATGATAATAAGAGATCCAGAATCTTTTGGTATTACAAAAGTAGTTTTAAGATATGTAAATAATGATTTTGATGTCGTAAAGATCGAAAATGTGCCATCAAATCCATATACAAATCCTATGTGCGTTCTATCAACAGAAAAAAATGAACAATTAAAAATATAGAATAATCATTAAAAAGAAACAAATAAAATGAAATTAAAATGAAACTAAAATGAAACTAAAATGAAACTAAAATGAAACTAAAATGAAATTAAAATGAAATTAAAATGAAATAATAAAAAAATTAAAAAAATAATAAAACACATAAACTAATATCTAGAGTTATAATTATATAGTTAATATGAAGATTGAAAAATTATCGATTAACAAATTTATTATTTCTCCAACTGGGAAAATGAGAGTTCCAGTTATACTTTACTGTGATGATGAAATTATTAAAAATGTATCATCAGATAATTCACTTAATCAGATTATTAATGTCTCTGAACTTGAAGGAATTGTTAACTATGCAATTGCCATGCCAGATATACATCAAGGTTATGGGTTCCCTATAGGAGGAGTTGCTGCTTTTGATAGTGAGGAAGGAATAATATGTCCAGGAGGGGTTGGTTTCGATATAAATTGTGGAATAAGACTTATAAAAACCAATTTTGAAAAAAAAGATATAGAAAAATATTTAGAAAAAATATCAAGGCAGCTTTTTAATAACATACCTTCAGGGGTCGGTTCTCAGGGTTTAAATAAATTTTCTACAAATGAGATAAAAAAAATCTCTGAGGAAGGCATAAGATGGATGATTAAAAATGGTTTTGCACAAAAATCCGATTCAGAGTACATAGAAGATTATGGTTGTTTATCCGATGCAGACAGTCGTGTTTTAAGTGAAGAAAGTTTGAACAGAGGGAAAAGTGAGATAGGAACATTAGGCGCTGGAAATCATTTTTTAGAAATAGGATATGTTAGTGACATTTATGAGCAGAAAATAGCAAAGGAATTTGGTTTATTTTTAAATCAAGTAGTAATTTGGATACATACAGGTTCAAGGGGTTTTGGTCATCAAATTGCAAAAGAATATATAGAGAAAATGAGAAAAAAAATGCTACACTATAATTTAAAACTTAAAGAACCAGACCTTGTTTATCTACCTATCAAAGATGAATTATCAAAAGAATACTTAAAGGCAATGAATTGTGCTGCGAATTACGCTTATTGCAATAGACAAATGATAACCCATATTATTAGAGAAGTTTTTCAAAGTATTTTCAATAAAACTTATGATAAATTAGGCTTATTTTTACTTTATGATGTATGTCATAATATAGCTAAATTTGAAAAACATAAAATCAAAAAAGAAGAAAAAAAGATTTTAGTCCATAGAAAAGGAGCAACAAGATCTTTCCCTGCAAAAAATGATGAAGTTCCAGATATATATTTTAATATTGGACAACCAGTTTTGATACCTGGTGATATGCGTAGAGGTTCTTTCATACTTATAGGAACAGATGAATCCATGAAGCAAACTTTTGGCTCTGTTTCTCATGGGGCTGGAAGGGCTTTAAGTAGACATCAAGCAAATAAAATCTTTGACTATTCTAAAATTCAAAAGGAACTAAAAGAAGAAAATATTTTACTTTTAGCTCAAGATATAAAGTTAGTAAAAGAAGAAGCGCCTTTAGCTTATAAAAACATTTCAAATATAATAGAAATTTTGAAATCTAATAATTTGGCAAAACCAGTTGCTAAAACCTTACCAATATCAGTTGTTAAAGGATAATCTATTTTTATTAAATTTTATTTTTTTTTATTAAAAATATTGACAAAATTAAATCATTAAATTAAGGTAATAGCAAGAGTGTCAAAATTTTTTTTAAGGAGAGTTGTTATGAAACGAAATTTAAGAATTTTGCTATTCACTCTTGCTATTCTTTTGGTTATAGGCCTTATTTTTTCTGGCTGTAAAAAGGAAGCAACAGAAATAGTCATCGGTGGTGTCGGCCCTGTTTCTGGAGAAGCTGCAACTTTTGGTCAATCTACCAAAGAAGGATGTGAACTTGCTGTTGAAGAATGGAATGCAGCAGGTGGTCTTCTTGGTAAGAACATTAAATTGATCTATCAGGATGATAAAGGTGACCCTACTGAAGCAGCAACAGTTTGGACAAAACTTATCACACAAGATAAGGTTGTTGCAATAGTTGGAACAGTTATGAGTAAATGTTCTTTAGCTGGTGCACCAATAAGTCAACAGTACAAAGTTCCTATGATAAGCCCAACCTCTACTAACCCAAAAGTTACAGAAGTTGGTGATTACATTTTTAGAGCATGCTTTATAGATCCATTCCAAGGAACAGTTGGTGCAAAGTTTGCTTATGAAAACTTGAAAGCAAGAAAAGCTGCTTGTATTTTTGATGTTGGTAATGACTACACAAAAGGTCTTGCTGAATTCTTTAGAGACAAATTTACAGAACTTGGTGGAACAATAGTGGCTTTCGAAGCTCACCCAACAGGTACAACAGATTTCAAAGCTCAACTTACAAAGATCATAGCTGCAAAACCAGATGTAATTTATATTTCAGATTATTACAATGATGTTGGTTTAATTGCAAAGCAAGCTAGAGAACTTGGTTTTAATGGACCTCTTGTTGGCGGTGATGGTTGGGATTCTCCAGATTTAGTTAAAATTGGTGGTACCGCTGTCGAAAATGGTTACTTCACAAACCATTTCTCAAAAGATGACCCAAGACCAATAGTTCAAGAATTTGTTAAAAAATATCAAGCTAAATTTGGTAAAGTTCCAGATGCTTTAGCAGCTCTTGCTTATGATGCTATGCAAATTATGCTTGATGCTATAAAAAGAGCAGGTTCAACAGATCCAGAAAAGATCAAAAAAGCTCTTGCTGAAACAAATATCAATGTTGTTTCTGGACTTATTACTTTTGACAAAAACAGAAATCCTATCAAATCTGCAGTTATTATTGCTATTAAAAATGGTCAACAGGTTTATCAAGCAACAGTTAATCCATAATTTTTATTATTTCAGGGGGAGTAATCCCCCTGACTTTTTTCTATCAGGGGGATCAAATGGATATCAGTACAATTTTACAACAGATTTTTAATGGTTTACAATTAGGTAGTATATATGCCTTAATAGCGCTAGGATATACCATGGTTTATGGTATTGTTAGACTTATTAATTTTGCACATGGTGATTTTTATATGATTGGTGCATATGCTTCCTATGGTTTATTTTTTGCCATAGGAACATTAGTTGCGTCAAGTTTTTCTGGTCCTACTGCAGCTATTATTCTTTTTATTATTATTCTATTAGGAAGTATGATTAGTGGTGGAACGATAGCTCTTTTGGCAAACCAGTTTGCCTATAAACCCTTAAGAAATAAACCTCGACTTTCTTCTTTGATAACAGCAATTGGAGTATCTATGTTTTTGGAATATTTTCTTTCGGCTCTTCCAGTTGTAGGTCCTTCTTACAGAGGTTTTCCTGAACTTATTAAAAAAACAACATATAATTTTGGACCAGCTATTGTATCGAATTTTGTTCTATTAGATTTAGGAGTAGCCGCTATATTGATGATTTTTTTAACGGTTTTAGTAAGGTATACAAAAATTGGTAAAGCCATGCGAGCAGTATCTCAAGATAAAGATGCTGCTAAACTCATGGGAATTAACATAGAAAGTGTAATTGCAACAACATTTTTAATAGGTGGTTCATTTGCTGGAGTTGCTGGTTTACTTGCAGGTCTTACTTACCCAAGAATTTATCCATATATGGGTATTCTACCTGGCTTAAAGGCTTTTATAGCTGCTGTTTTAGGTGGTATAGGTAATATTCCTGGAGCTGTTCTTGGAAGTTATATAATGGGTATAGCAGAAACTTTCGCTACTGCTGTAAATTCTTTAATAGGTGAAGGAATAGCGTTCGCTATACTTATTGTTGTGCTTCTCTTTAGACCGCAAGGTTTACTCGGCGAAAAAGTTGCTGATAAGATTTAGGAGCAGAAGCTATGAAATTAAATAAGAATTCCTTTTTTTCTCAATTTTTAAATTTTTTTAAACGTAGAATTGTGTTGTTTTTTATAGGATCCCTTCTTGTTATGCTTATAATAATGCTTCTTCACCAATTTGAAATTCTTAATTCATATATAATCCAGATTATTAATGTTTCTTTGGTATATGTTATCCTAGCAGTGTCGTTAAACCTAATTAATGGGTTTACAGGTCAATTCTCTATAGGTCACATGGGGTTTGCCGCTGTAGGAGCATACACTTCTGCAACTATTACAACTTTACTGTTGAAGATCACACCAACATCACTACCAAATTATTTAGTTTTTATTATCGCCCTCCTATTAGGTGGTTGTCTAGCTGGATTGACTGGTTTTATAATCGGATTTCCTTCATTGAGATTGAAAGGTGACTATCTTGCGATTATGACTTTGGGATTTGGTGAAATAATAAGAACAATATTTAATAATATAAATTATGTTGGCGGTCCAAGGGGTCTTTTAGGAATACCTAAATTTTCAACATTTCCTATTATTTTTATTACTGCAATTTTAACAATAATAATAATCAGAAATCTCGTGTTCTCTACTCATGGTAGAGCTTTACTTTCAATAAGAGAAAATGAGGTTGCATCAGAATTGGTAGGTATTGATACAACTAGATACAAGATATTAGCTTTTGTTATTGGTGCATTCTTTGCAGGTATTGGTGGTGGTCTTTTAGCTCATCTTATTCAAATAGCTCATCCTACTCAATTTGGTTTTATGTATTCTATTTTAGTTTTAATAATGGTTTATGCTGGAGGTATGGGAAGTATATCTGGATCAGTAATAGCAGCCTTTGTTTTAACATTCCTATCAGAAGGTCTTAGAGTTGGTTTAGCTTCTTTATCGGATTTAATTAAATTTCCTGTTGGAGACCAATGGAGAATGGTTATATATTCCTTATTGCTTATTTTCATCATGCTTTTTAGAACTGAAGGGTTGATGGGCATGAAAGAACTTAAATTTTTAATCCCTGAAGAGGAGGATATACATGGGAAGTGTTCTTAAAATAGAAAAACTTACACATTATTTTGGTGGACTTAGGGCAGTATATGATTTTAACTTAGACCTTCCTCCTCATGCATTATGGGGATTAATAGGTCCGAATGGTGCAGGTAAAACCACCATATTTAATCTTGTGACTGGCATATATAACCCAACTGAAGGTTCAATAAACTTTCTTGAACATCCAATAACTGGTAAAAAACCTTATCAAATCGTTCATATGGGTATTGCGAGAACTTTTCAAAATTTAAGAATATTTAATTCTCTTTCAGTTTTAGATAATATAAGAATAGCAAGACATTATACAACACAAAGTTCTAAGCATACTCATACTAGGGATGAAAATTATACTAAACAATTTTCAAGAACATCTTTGTTTGATTCGTTGTTTAGAACTTCAAGATACAATCTGGTTGAAGAACAAATAAAAGAAGAAGCATATGAACTTCTAAAAATCTTTAAACTAGAAGCTTGTATGTATGATACGGCAAAAAATCTTCCTTATGGTATGCTAAGAAAACTTGAAATAGCAAGAGCATTAGCTACTCATCCATCACTACTTTTATTGGATGAGCCTGCCGCAGGCATGAATCCTGCTGAAGTAGGTAATTTAATGGAGTTGATCCATTTTATCAGAGATAAGTTTAATCTTACAATTCTTTTAATAGAACATCATATGAAAGTTGTAATGGGTATTTGCGAATATATTAAAGTAATAGACTTTGGTGAAACTATTGCTGAAGGAAGTCCAAAAGAAGTCGCTAATAATCCAAAAGTAATAGAAGCTTACCTAGGAAAAGGAGAATAGCATGCTAAAAGTCGAAAATTTAGAAGTAGATTATGGAGCTATTAAAGCTATAAAAGGGATATCTTTCGAAGTTGCTGAAAAGAAAATAGTTACATTAATTGGAGCAAATGGAGCTGGGAAAACAACAACATTAAGAACTATAAGTGGACTTATGAAGGCAAGCAAAGGAAAGATAATTTTTAAAAATCAGGATATTTTTAATCTTCCAGCCCATCAGTTAGTTTCTCTTGGGATATCCCATGTTCCAGAAGGAAGAAGAATCTTTGCAACTTTAACGGTTCAAGAAAATCTTGATATGGCTGCATGGTTAATTAAAAGCAAAGGTGAAAGGCAAAAAAGGTATGATACAGTCTTTGAATTATTTCCAAGATTGAAAGAAAGAAGAAAACAACTCGGAGGGACTTTATCTGGAGGTGAACAACAGATGCTTGCAGTAGCAAGAGCATTGGTTACAGGAGGAGATCTCTTATTGTTCGATGAGCCTTCTATGGGATTAGCTCCAGTTCTAGTAGAAGAAATTTTTAATACTATAATAAAGATAAATAAGTCTGGTTCAACAATATTGCTTGTCGAACAAAATGCAAAAAAAGCCCTTGAGATTTCAGATTATGCCTATGTTTTAGAGGTTGGAACTATTAGTTTTCATGGTCCTGCAAAAGAGATAGCTAACAACCCTAAGGTTAAAGAAGCATATTTAGGAGTATAATTATAAGTATTCCTCCATCTTTTACCTTAATTTTTTAAGTTTTTATTAGCTTGGATGAAGAAAGTGAAAAGAATATTTTATTTTACTCTAGAAAAGAAGCTAAATTTCTCTTTTGGTATACTATTGATGGTTTTTGTAGTAATTTTTATACTTATTTTCTTAACTTTAATCAAACAAAATAGTGATGCCATAACTGTTAATCTTTTAGGCAAACAAAGAATGTTATTTCAGAAAATATCAAAAGAGATTCTAGCAATAAAATATTTGAGTATTTCAAATGAAGAATTATTAAAGACAATTTCCAACATTGATGAATCTTTAAAAGTACTTAGAGATGGAGGAACTCTTTCAAATTCGATAAAGATATCTCGAGTTACAGATAAAAAAGTCTTTACACAACTAACTATACTAATTAGATTGTGGGATGAATACAAGAGTATTTTAGAGTATTATTTACAAACTAAAGATGAAGGATTATTTGAATCTGCATTAAAAAAGAATGAAAGATTGATTGAAGAAGCAAATGTAGCTACTAATTTGATGCAAGAAGCTTCTCTTTCAAGAGTATATTTTATTAGATATACCTTGATGATTGGCTTATTAACTTATTTGCTTATTTTTTTAATATCAAGAAGGATTATACACAAATTTATCGGAAATTTAAATATCTTTATAAGTTCGTTTGAACTTGGCTCATCTGGTGATCTTACACAAAAAATAAATATCAAAGTAAAAGATGAAACACAAAAACTCGCACTTTTTTATAATGATTTTATTTCTAAATTGGTCTTTATTTTAAATCAAATTAAAGCAACAATTCTTCATAATCAGGAAACCTTCCAATCTTTAAGTGAAAAAACAGCAACTACTACGAACGCTGTAAACCAAATTTTTAATAATAGTAATAATGCATTGAATAATTCAAAAGAATTGTCGACTAACTATGGTAATATGTCAAATGAAATTTCTAAGATAGAGGATCTAATAGTAAAAATTAATGAAGAAATTAAACTTCATAATAAAACTACTTTAGATGCAAGTAATATTACAAATTCTGTAGTAGAAAGTTTAACTAAATTAAAAGAAAAAACATTAAACTCTCAAAATGAAATCCAAAACTTGAAAAACATGATTGGAGATGGTGAAAAAGCAGTAGATGATTTTAAGAACTGGATAACATCAATTAGCAGTTCGGTTGACTCTGTCGCTCAAATGATTGTTTCTGTCCATAAAACGATAGAAAAAACATCCATTCTTGCCATGAATGCATCTATAGAAGCTGCTCATGCAAGAGAATTTGGAAGTGGTTTTTCAATAGTTGCAGATGAGGTCAGAAAACTATCAGAAGAAGAGGAAGAAAATATCAATTTAATAAACTCAAATTTATTAAAAATACAAAATGATATTATGACTACAAATGAATCAGTTGAAAATACAATATCTGTAATAAAATCTATTTTAAAAACTACCATATTATTCAGCGAATCACAAATATTTATAAATAAAAAAATAGAAGAAATTGCAGATAATGGAAATCAAGTAATGGAAATAATTAAGAACCTTCTTGATTTCGCAAAAAATCTTGCAAATCTTAGTGATGTAATCTCCAATCATATTACAAATATCAATAAATACCTTGTTAATGTAAAAGAAAAAGTCCAATCAAACGAAATTTCATCTCAAAATATTAATAGCGAAATTGAAAAAATAAAAGAATCTTTAGAACAATTCTCTCTTCTCGAAAATACAAATAAAAATTACATTGAAAAATTAAATGAAATGATAGGTAGCTTCAAATTACCGGAAGATAATACCCCTAAGGAAATAGGTGATTTAGGTTCCAATCTAACTTTCGATAAGAGCCTGTAGTTTCTTGCAATTTTCAATATCTTCATGATAATCATCACTTTTTTCTGTTTCAAGTAAAAATGGGATGTTTTTAAAAGGGGGAAAATTTATAAAAAACTTGAATGCATCAAGTCCAATAAAGCCTTTCCCAATATGTTCATGCCTATCCTTTTTAGAACCAAGTGGAAATTTTGAATCATTAACATGAATTACTTCTATATTTTTCAATCCTACTATTTTATCAAATGTATTCATAGTATTACTAAAAGATTTTTCATCTCTTATATCGTATCCTGCTGAAAATGTATGACAAGTATCATAGCATACACCAAACTGGTTTTTTTTATCGATATTTGATAAGACATAAGCGATCTCTTCAAATTTCGAGCCAAGATTACTACCCTGCCCTGAAGTTGTTTCTATTAAAATCTTAACATTTTGAGGAATATCTATCTTATTAAAAGATCTAACCACCTGATCCAATCCTTGCTTCTCACCTACTCCCATATGAGAACCAGGATGAATCACATAAAAAGGAATATTAAACTTGGAGCATCTATTAATCTCGTCTTGAATGGAATCTATACTTTTCTTTAAGATATCTTCATTGAAAGATGCAAGGTTTATTAAATAAGAAGCATGAGCTACAACTTTAAAATAAAAATTATCCTTAAGTAATTTATTAAACTCCAAGATATCTTTCTCTTCTGGAGCCTTAGAAAGCCATCTTGTAGCATTTTTAGTAAAAAGTTGAAGTGAATGAAATCCAAGATTTTTAGCAGTAATTAAAGCTGAAGTTAAACCATTTTTTATTGAAATATGAGAACCAAATCTAATATCAAATTCCATATTTTACACTTTATAATTAAAGGAAGAACCTTCGGAAGTGTCATTTTTAATTTTTTGATTTCCATTATCCTTCTTTTCAAGTTCTGCCCATGCAGTTCGAAGTTCAGATAATATTGATACTACATTTGAAAGCAACTTTGGATCTTTTTTAATATTCCCATCTATCATTTCTTTCATACAAAAATCATAAATGGCAAAGAGATTTTGAGCTATATCACCACCCTGCTCAAAATCAAGAGAGAGCATCAACTCTGATACTATATCCTGAGCTCTTATTATATTATTATTTATGATATCAAATTTTATTGATTTTTTATTGATATATTCAATAGCAGTATTAAGACAAACTATCGCCTTATCGTAAAGCATTACAACCAACTGAATTGGGCTTGCGGTTTTTACTTTCATCTCAAGATAGCTTTGAGCTTGTTTGTTGTCTGTCAAAATGACCCCCAATTCCTTAATTTTATTGTATTATCGGTTTAATTCCAAATGATTTTACATAAAAAATCAATTTGATATTATATTTCAATAGATAATTAGTTTAAAAATATTTTTTAAAAACAGATGTAAATTCTTTTGCAAATCTTCCTTTTTAGTTCCTGCTATATAAAGATAAGAAAGTATGTTTGAAAAGTATTTTTCAAGGCAGTTAGTTACATCCTTTGGATTTTCATCATCAATTTTATCATCTATTTCTATACAATTGTCTTCGTAATCTTCTTTATAAACTTGTCGATAACTCTCTTCATAATTATTTTTATTGTTATTTTTACTAAAATTTCTAATATTATTTCTACTATTTTCTTTACAATATTCTCTATAATTTACATTTAAATCTTTATTTTTTATTTCATTCCATTCCTGTAAGTACTGATGAAAAAGGTATTTTTCACCTTTTTTTATGCAAGTTTCGGTTGATACACTAAGAGTTGTATTTAAGTAGTTTTGTCTAATATTATAAAAATCAAAAAAGTATGCATCTTTATAATAATACTTTTTCTTTTCAAATGAAAAATCTATCCCATAAGTTTTTATATCTTTAAAACCAAGATATTTGGCTATTAAATAGGAAAATGCTCCAACATTCTTTACTGGAATTTGTAAAATAGGGATTTTTGAAAATAAAATATTTATAGAATTCAAAATTTGATCAAAATTAAGAGAATTTTTAGTATCGACTTTATTTAAATTAAGAATCTGAAATTCTAAATTTTCAGATTTTTTTAAGATTTGACTTATGAAAACTGGAATATCTGAAAAATAGTGGTAATTGAATATAAAAGAGTTTTCAAATTTATTTAAAAATTTACTTGAGCAGGTCAGTGGAAACAGTGTTTGAACTTTTTTAACTTTATTTAAATATCTATCTAACATTAGGTTTACTATATTCCTATTGTCCAATATAATCAAAAGATCAATCGGCAAATCATTAATTATGCAAAAATTTATAGCATTATCAACAGCAATAACAAATTTATTGCCTTCTTTTGTTTGTTTTAATATTTCTCCTTTGATTATATCATTATCCAATGTTGGAGAAGCTCCAATTATTATAGCTTCTTTTTTCTCTTTTGTATTTATTTGAAAAAATTCATTCTTATATAAAATCTTATCCTTTAATTTGGTGTTTTGTAAAATAGTTTCAAGATTTTTAAAGATATTTTTTAACTCTAATGCAAAATTTATGGTAAAAGTTTTAATATTAAAAATAATCTCTTTTCTAAAATTTTCCCATTCTTCGATCGATTCATTAATATTACCATTAACAAAGCAATTTGGGTTTTCTTTTCTGATTATCTTATCAATAAATAAGGGATTATATAGATTCGCAAAATAACTACAAATNTCAGATTTCAGATAATCAATATCCTTACAACCTTTTATATAAATATGGATATTATTATTTTNGAATATCTCAAAANTATTAAGATAACAGCAAGAAAGNANGAATAAATCTAGATTTTCATCAATTAAAATAAAACTAATTTTACTATTTTTTGATTTTTTCTGTTCGCCTTTATCATGAACTGTATCAACACCATAAAGGGTATATAAAAATCCTATACCAAAGATTTCATAACAAATTCCTATATCTTTATCTTGTTCGACATTTATTGCTTCTTTTATTGGATTATATATTGAATGAATCCTTTTATTTTTAAGTTTTTGAATAGGAACATAGAATTTTTCATCTATTTTTTTTACTTCATATTTTTCTTCTAACTTGCTTATATAATCAAATAGAATATTTAAATCCTCTTCATTTTTAAAATCAAAGATCCTTTTATTTTCAAAGCAAGAGTATGAAATAAGTTTATTTAAATAAGGAATATATCTTGAAATATAAAGTAAATTTTTAACACAAAGATTCTTTTTTAACTGATCCATTTTTTTATTAAATTCTTTTAATTTTACTAACTTAAATCTTTTTCTTTTCTAATACTTTTTCTTTTCTAATGCTTTTTCTTTTTTTAATACTTTTTCTTTTTTTACTTGCTTATTGAGTTCTTCTGATCTTATTAATATAAAATTTATTTTTTTATAATTTTTTTGTTTTTAATTAGATTGTTTCAACTATTCTAATTTAAATCTATTTTCTATTTTTTTTATTTAATTTTTTATTTAATTTTTAATTTAGCTCTTTTTTAAATATTATTATTTCAAAAAATTTTCAACAAACTGATTTAGTATATTATTAATAAACTCAAAAAATGAAATTTTATTTTCAAAATTATCAACATAGAAAATTTCAAAATTTACATTTTTTTCTTTTAACTCGAGTTGCTTTAATATAAAATCAATTAAACTATTAAAATCTGTTAAATAATCGATGAGATTAATACCAACAGCTTGATAACCAGATAAAAATGAATTTTCATTTATTTGATCCATTTCTTTTTTAGATAGACTTCTCTGTTTTTCAATTATTGATTTTATCTTTTGAAGAATTTGATCATCATTCTCATTATCATATAGACTTTTATTATCATTTAATAAAGAGAAATTTGTCAAATAGATCATTGGTAAAAATGGAATGATCAATGAATTTTCATGAGTAAATAAATTTTCTTTTGTCAATGTAGAAAGAAAAGTTCCTGTTGAATTTGTTGAATTTAGAAGGATATATACCTTAACCTTCTTACTTAAGTTCTGTATAATACTTAAAATCTTCTCCCCTTCTTCAATACTACCAAAGGAAGAATCATTTATAAATAAAACTGCTAAATATTTTTCATCTTCTATTTTTTTAATAATTTTTTCGATTTTTTTATAATTAATTACTGATGAAATATTTTCGGAATTTTTATCTTTTTCGCAAACTACCAACCCTTTTAAGTAAACTATAGCAATCCTTTTAACTTTCTGGGTTTTATCTTTATACAATTTATTGTAATTACCAGTAATAAATTCAATATTTTTTATCTCATACTCATTTTTCTTGGCTATTTCTTTTATTATAGTCATAAGATCATTATACATACAAAGATAATCGACAAAACCTAAATCTAGTAAATCTTCATTTTTCAAAGTATTATGACTAAAAACAAAGTTTAAAAGGAGTTGTTTGTCAATATTTCTATTCTGATTAACAAGTTCTATTAAATATTGAACTTGTTGAAAAATAAAATTATTTAATCTTTCATCTTTTGANATATCACTGTTTAAACTTNCTATTAGATTTGNTATTTCGTATTCGTAATAATTATAAAATTTNAGGTATTGGTAAATATCATTCAAAAACTCCTGTACTATCNTTTCTTTTAATTTTTTGTAAGATAGATCAACATTTGAAACCTTATTTAAGATTATAGAGTTAAATGAGGAAGCTAATGCAAGTCCAGTTAAATCTAAATCTTGTAAATATATATAACAAAGATTACTTTTCTTAAGCTGTTTTATTAAAGGTATTAAATCTTCAAGTTCAGTAGTTTTTGTAAGATTTTTACCTGTTATAAAAAGAAATGTATTTCCTTTTTGTTTTATTTTTTCTCTTAGTTGTAGAAACAAATTTGCATCTGGTTTAATTGAATTAAAATCTATTATATATAAAACAGCATTTGCTTTACTTTCTTTGTAGCTTTTAGACTGAGAAAAACCAAGACCAAATGAATAATTGTTGTTTATTTGATCAATAGAAAAAGATAAATTAAAAGCAGAAAATTTTCTATAAAATATAAAATCAAACTCAATTATTCTGCTTGAAAAATATGAAAAACTAAAAGCAACTTGCTTAAAATCAAATAATATATTGAACCTATAATTTAAGTAATTTTCAAAAAAGTATTCTGGAATTAAGTTTTGATAAAATATTGAATTATCAAGATAGAATTCTGCTTTGATTTTTATATTATCTAATAAAGTTAATCTAAGAAAGAATTCATAATTAAACTTTTTATCTAGCTCAATATTTTCATCAAAAAGATAAAAAATAGATAATCCATTTTCTAGAAAATTAAAAATCTTAACATAGTACCCTATGTTGATAAATAAGTTTGTAATATTAACCCCTAAAGATAATGGATAATCTTTAACCTTAAAATAAAAAGGTATACCTATTAAAAGCCTATTGTTTTCAAAATCTGGATAAACTAGATAACTAAGAACAATACCATTTAATAAATTTATGTTTATTTGATTAAACTGATTAAAATGGTTTGAAATTGAAAGAGAATAAAGAGTGTCATCGAGGGAGTATATAGCTGGATTTGAAAATAGATTAAAAGAATTAAAAAAATCAAGATATGATTGGGCTCCTTGTGCATAAATTGTAATATTTAGATTTAATAAAAATAAAAAGATTATGGTTAAAAAAACATAATAAATCAAAATAAAAAAATTACTAAAAATAGATTTTTTTTTCATCTTCATTAAACCATCGTCATCTATTTAGCTTTTCTTATCAATTTATCGTTATATCATAAAAGTAAAATTGTAAAAGATTTATTGAGCACATTATTTTATTAATACTACTAAAAAATTTTTAATATTACTGTGAAAATAATTAAATAAATTCTTAATATTACTGTGAAAATAATTAAATTGAAATTTCCATATATTTATAAAATCTAGAAACTTAATACCTTTATTTTTCAAGTAAAAATCCTAAACTTTAAACTATAAGTATTATAAAATTCGCTATAGAATGTGCTAAAAAGGTTGGAAATAGATAATTTTCTAAACTATAAAGTAATGAGAGAATTAAACTTGATAAAAAGTACAAAAAAAAACTTAAAATAGAAGTAAAAGGAAAGTGCATTAGACTAAAAATCAAGGTAGACAAAAGTACTCTTAAAAATCTATCAGCTTTTCTCAAAATGATTGTCATTAAAAGATATCTATATAAAAGCTCCTCAAAAAAAGGTATAAAAATTATCCCGTATATTAAATGAAATATGTTAAGATCTTTTTCAGCAAAATTATTAGAAATAGCATTAACCTGAAGCAATAATATTATCAAAAGTATAGAGGATATAAAAGCTTCACCGATATGTCTTAATATTAAATTTGAACTTGTAAAATTGATTTTCCAATTAAATTTATTATTAATCACTAGTATTAAAGCCAATGTTGGCGCAAATATAGCAGAATAGCCTACGATTATGAAATAACTTAAAAACCGCTCAAAAGAGTTGGAAAGAAGTTGAAAAATTAAAAGAGAGAATCCAAAAATAAAGAAGATAATGGTTAGTAGTAAATCAAATCTTAGGAATTTATTTTGCTTATTTTTAATTTTATTTATTTCGTTATTGAAATATTTAAGTTTTTCTATATTTATTTTCTTCTCAATCTGTGAAAAACCTCCATATTCGTAGGCTTTATTATAAATTTTATTTTGTTCAAATATTGATAAATGGGAGATTACTTTTGTTCTATAATTAAATGGCAAAAGTGAAAGAAAAGATATTACTTTTTTCAATCCAATACTTTTTTTAGGTCTAGCTTTTTTCATTCATTTACTCAAATCGACTATATTTTTAAAAAATTATTAAAAAATTTTCAAAATATTTAAAAAATTTACTTGCTTTTTTAAAAAATATGATTATATTATGTTTGTTAACGGGAAGTGTCGGGTTAATAGATTGTTAAGTAAGTATATCGAGCATATTCTTTTCTTAAAAATCAAAAATTTTTTCTATTTGATTTTTCAATTAAGCCTTACGCTAACCTCGTAAGAATTTAAGGAGTTTTTTGTATGTCTAAGAAGATTTATGTCGGTAATATGAATTACAAAACCGACGAAGAAACATTGAAAAAAGAATTTGAAGCTTTTGGTGAAGTTATCTCTGCTAAAATTGTTGTTGACCAAATGAGCAGACGATCAAAAGGTTTTGCTTTTGTCGAAATGGCAAACGATTCTGAAGCTGCTAATGCCATTAAAGCTCTTAATGGCAAAGAGATCGATGGGAGACCTTTAAAAGTCAACGAAGCAATTGACAAAGGTTCTAGATTTAACCAAAGAGGATTTCAAAGAAGAAGCTACTAGAATATAGATAGCCAATTTTAGGACATCTGATTCATTTCAGATGTCCTTTTTTTTATATTTTTTTGCTTTTTATTTTTTTTTGCTTACTGTATTTTATATTTTTTTACTTTTTGTTTTTTATATTTTTTTTTATTTTCTTTTATTTTTTTCTTCTATTTTCCACTTATTATTGCGCCATCTGCCTTAATATAAGGAATAATGAAATAACCATCATTTACAAATTCAAAAGAAATATCTGTAATATTTTTTAATAGCTGCGCGTAGTTTCCACTAATCATAGTCTCTCTTATTGGAAAAGATATTTGTCCATTTTCAATATAATAACTATTTTTTGCCACGGCTGAAAAATCACCATTTGGAGTTACTTCACCACCAGAGACTCTTTCAAGCAAGATGCCTTTCTTTGTTTTTTTAATAATATTTTCAAAACTATCATTACTTCCTTTTATTATTATACCACTTCCATAATTCAATGCCCTTGGCTTACCTGTTTTTAATGAACCATAGTAACTTAACAATAGACCATTCAATTTCCCATTTTCAACAATATTGAAATTTTTAGTTAAAAATCCATCGTAAGTGTAATAGCTTTTTGTCACAAAATGATCGCTCAATGGATTTGCTTCTATCGTCAAAATATTTGAAGCAACCTGATTACCTACTGAGTTTTTATATATACTTGTCCCACTTATTATGTCATTATCCTTTAAGCTACCTATAAGAAATGAAATCAATTCCCAACAACTTGATGGAGTAAAAACTATTGTACCTTCAAATTTGTCTGCCAATCGTCTTGAATTAATCTGCTCGGTATTTTGTTTCAGCAGTAAGTCGATATTTTCCCAATCAATTATTGGTTTTCTAAGGTCTTGTCGAGAAATAGAAAAATAGTTAAATGATGAGACATTTTCATCTTGCCTAGAAGAAAAAGTTGCAGTAGCCGAGAATTTTCCTTTTTTATCTAAAAATTCTGTACCATTTGAATTTATCAAATAAGAGTAACCTCTTGTATAATCCAAGATTGCATCTTCAAAATTAATTATTGGATATTTTTTTTTGCTTGTTTCAATAAAATCTGTCAAACTATTTACCATTTGTTCCTTTGAAAATTCAAGGTTTCCACTGCTAAACTCCCTTTTATCTTCAAATGGAGCTAGTTCGTTTGCGCTATCTTCAAAAGAAGACTCAATGATTAATTTTAAGTTGTTTAATTGCACTTCTATTTCATTAAAACTCAAAGAATTTATGCTTATTGAACCTCTTTTATGACCTATATAACCTATTATATTTATAGATTCTGTAAAGGTAGTCCTAAATAGATCTATCAAATTTGCATGGGCATTTAGTTCATGGGATTCACTTCTTCCAATATTTACTTGAACTTTTTCAATTCCTATTTTTTTTGATTTTTCGATCGTTTTCAATGCAGTAATTTTATCTTTTTCTATATTATCAAAAATAACCATTATCTTCCTCCTATCATGACTTCACATCTAATTGCTGGGCCACCTAAACCTACGGGAATAGGCTGTTTTTTCCCGCAAAATCCAGAAGAATCCCATATAAAATCATCAGAAACCATATCAACAGTTTTTAAAAGTTCAAAAGCTACACCAGATATAGTAGTATCTCTCAAAGCTTTTCCCAACTTACCTTTTTTAATTTCATATCCAAATGATATTGAAAACATGAATTCACCAGTGGTATCTGCTTGACCATTTCCACTTAATATAAAATAATAACCATCATCAATAGAACTTATCATCTGTCCAATCTTATTTTTACCAGGTAATATGGCTGTATTTCTCATTCTAACAATAGGTTCATCATTATATAGATATGCTCTCGCATTTCCAGTTAGCCGTTGCTTAAAAATCTCACAATTGTCCTTTGAATTTAAGTATCCTTTTAAAATCCCATTTTCTATTATAACAGCATCTTCAGCCAATGTCCCTTCATCATCAACAAAAACTGGAACTGGACAAATATTATCAGAAAAATGATGTGCGAAGTCGACAAGATTTACCAAAGAAGATGCAACCTGCTTATTCAAGTAGTCCTTTGCTATGGAACCCCCAAGCACTAAATCTGCCTCTACTGTATGTCCTATGGCTTCATGTGCTAGCATTCCAGAAATTCTTGAATCTAGGATACATTTTTTAATCCCTGCTTCTGGAAAAATACCTTCAGACTTTTTCTTAAGATTTTCATAAATATTATTGACCTTGGGGTATAAACTATCTAAAGATGTAAAATTATGCGAAAATCTACCTATGCCGCCAAAAACATCGTATAAATCAATCGGATGCCCATCTTTTATCAAAGTTAAAATAACATAAATATAACTTCTTGGATATAAGATACTATAAGTTGCACCATCTGAAGTCGCTAAGTCTTTTTTTAATATTTGCTGAGAAAAGATAACATTTCTAGATTGCAAATCTGAAAAATTTTTGAATATATAATTATCTAGCTCTTTCAAAAAGTCTATATATGAATTTGGAGTTTCATCTATAGAAATATTCTTTGTTTTATCGAAGTCAAAAACAATTGAAGAAGGTCTTGAAGGAAGATTATGCGAAGAACCCTTTTTAGATATGAAACATGCGTTATCTTCTGCTTCTTTTATCAATTCATTTGCAACTTTATGGTTGATTTCCGAATTTGATGAAAAACCCCATTTACCATTACAATAACTTCTTGCTGAAATCCCTTTTACCTTTGTAAAACTATTATTTATTATATCTCCATTTAATAAACTTATCCTTGTATCTTGGTTTTCTTGAACCCTTAATTCGCAATACTGTTTACTTTTTTTTACAATTTCAGAAAGTTCAATAGGAAAAAACATGATTTCCTCCAAAAGGTAAATACTTGATAAAGAATAAGGTTAAATTAATTTATTTCAATAGATAATTGTTGAGATTTTAAGTTTTATTTAAAATATGCTTTTTTCATGAAAATCTAGGAGCTGATTCTTATGTTCAAATTTATTTTTTTTTCGATTAAAAAGATTTACCTAATTTAAAAGATTTATAAATAGGACAATAATTTTAAAATTTAAGATTATATATTATCTAAATATTTAAAATAAAAAGAAGTTATATCGAAAAATATTTTCTTAAATTTATGAATTTCATATCTAATTAAAATTTCATCATAAAACTTTCCATCTTTTTCGATAAGTTTTTGCTCAGCTAATTTCCAATCTTTTCCTTGTCTTCCAAACTTACTTTCAATGTATTTATATTCAGCTTCCACGCCTTCAGTTGGATCTTTTGCATCTAAAATTACTATTGCATTTTCAAATGAATCACCACTATTTTCAATATATTTAGCCATTTATAAGACTCCTTTGTTCTTTCTTGTAAGAATCATATATTAAATCAATAATATATTTGGTAACTTATTTCAAGTAATAATTATTGTTTTTTTTGGTAAGTTTAAATTTTAACGAGATTAAATATTTCTCTAAAATCTATATTGAAAAAATTTTAAAAAGTACTCATAATAATAGTATATATTTTGTTAATTTAAATTAGGAGGAACAAGATGACAATATTATTAGTTATTGGAATAATTGTTCTTGTTCTTTTTGTTTTGATAGTATTTTGGATTTTTGTTCTTGGAATAATCTCTTTTATTGGGGGATGGTATAGAGCATCAAAAATTCATTCTAAGATTGATATTAGAAGTACCATGGAGGAACAATATAAATTTCAATCAATTATTTTTAATATCTTTGGTAACTATAGAGGTTGTGTTACTATCAGTATTTATCCTGAAGGAATTGAATTAAAAACATTGAAAATATTTTTACTTTTTCATAAACCTATTTTTATCCATTGGAATGAAATCGAAAGTATAAATAGAACAAATTACCTTTTCTATAATGGCATTAGTGTTAAAACAAATTCTGCTAAATTTTTTATTTTTGGGATCAGTAGTGAGAGAATTTTGGAAAGATTTTTATAATTAAAGTTAATTTATATAATTTGAATATCTAATAAAATATGGTAAACTTACATGAAATTGATGTTTAAATTTTAAATATTAAATAAGATTTTACTCCCAATAGGAGGAGAAATGATTGAATTAATATTAATATTAGTTTCTATTTTTTTAATCATCATTAATATCATTTTTACTTTAACTAAAAAAGCTACTAATAATAATGATTTAAATTCTAAATTAATTAAAATTGACTCTGAAGTTTTACGAATCGATCCTTTAATAAGAGATGAACTTGCAAGAAATAGAGATCAAAATCAAAAAGATTTTAAGGAAACAAGAGAAGAGCTAAGTAATTCATTTAAAATTTTAGGTGATAGTTTAACTAAAACTCTTACAGATTTATCAAATATACAAAAAAATCTATTTGATTCTTTTTCAAAACAGCTTGTGGATTTAACAAAATTGTATGATGAAAAGATGAGAAGTTTTCAAGAACAACTCGATAAATCTTCAAAGGACAATAGAGTAGAATTGACCAATTCTTTGAAATCTTTTGAAGATAAATTTAGTCAAAATATTAAAGATTTTAATGAATTACAAAGACAAAAATTCGATGATTTGATTAATAGACAAGAGGGTATTAAGAAGGAGATAGAAGAAAAATTAAAAGAGATTAGAGAGATAGTTGAAATAAAACTTATGAATATTCAGGAAGATAATAGTAAAAAACTTGAAGAGATGAGAAAAACAGTTGATGAGAAACTTCAAGAAACTGTTGACAAAAGATTCAATGAATCTTTTAAACTCATTAGTGAAAGATTAGAACAAGTACATAAAGGACTTGGTGAAATGCAAACTTTAGCATCTAATGTAGGTGATCTAAAAAAAGTTTTAACAAATATTAAAACAAGAGGCAATCTTGGAGAAATTCAACTTGGAGCAATATTAGAACAATTCCTTTCCCCCGAACAATATATTAAAAATGCAATTGTTAAAGAAGGTTCACAAGAAAGAGTTGAATTTGTTATTAAATTACCAGGTAAAACTGATGATAGTAAGCCTATATTATTACCTATTGATTCAAAATTCCCATTAGAAACATATTACAAGCTTATTGAGATTTATAATAACTATGGAAGCACTAGCTATGGAAATAATCAACAAAATGAGATTGAAAAAATTACTGGTCAATTTGTAAGTACGGTTAAAAAGTTTGCCAAGGATATAAAAGAGAAATATATTAATCCTCCAATTACAACTGATTTTGCAATAATGTTTGTTCCAACAGAAGGGTTATATGCAGAAATTTTAAGACAATCTGGTTTGTTTGAATTTTTACAAAGAGAATATAAAGTTACTGTTGTTGGACCTACCAATCTAGTTGCATTTTTAAGTAGTTTGCAGATAGGATTTAAAACTCTAGCCATTGAAAAAAGATCAAGTGAAATATGGGAAATTTTAGGTGGTGTTAAAACTGAATTTGGAAATTTTGGTGAAATTTTAGAAAAAACAAAAAAGAAGTTGCAAGAAGCAACAAATGAAATTGATCAAGCAGGTGTAAGGTCGAGAGCTATTGAAAAGAAATTAGAAAAAGTACAAGAACTACCGAAAGAAAAAGCTACAATTTTATTAGAAGATTCTTCGGAATTTGAAAAAGAAGAAAGAAACTAAAACTATTTTTTACATAGTTATAAAAAAGGGGGTATAAAATGAAAAAAAAACTAACATTTATCGTTTTTTTAATCTTTACATTTTTATTTTGTAATACTTTTCTATTAAATGCTAACAATAATGAAACACAAGAATATAAATTTATTGATATCCATTCTCATATTTTTAAACAAGATCAAGATCTTAATGAAATATCAAATATGCTAAAAGAAAATAATGTCGAATATATCTGTCTTTCTGGATACTATTCTAAATCAAAAAATACTGATAGTTTCCTTGATAAAATGATAATTGATGTGTCTAAAAACAATAAAAATTTTATTCCTTTTTTAAGAGGGTTTAATTTAATTGATAGGCACTCAATTAAATATGTAGAAGAAATGCTTGCTACAAATTTATTTAAAGCTATTGGAGAATTGGAAATAAATGGTCATGGAACAGTATTAGGCGCAGATAGTCCTATTATGATGGAAATATATAAATTGGCAAGTAAATATGATGTTCCTGTTTTAATGCATTTTACTTTTGGCTCAAGTAGTAAAAATGAACCTGGTGGTGTTAAACAAATAAATGAACTAAAAAATGCTTTATCCCAAAATCCAAACACTAAAATAATTGTAGCTCATTGTGGTGCTGGACCTTTTCCTCAAAATGTTAGTTATCAAAAGGATATTGAAGAACTATTAAAAAGTTATCCAAACCTATACTTTGATATAGCTGGTATGCATATAGATTTTTATAAAAATGATACATTAAATCCTTTAGCTAAAATAATAATTGAATTTATAAAAAAATATCCTGATAGATTTTTAGTTGGATTTGATTTTGATGATATTATGTTTCCTTATGAGAATGGGAAAGAAATTATTCAATTTTATAAAAAGTTTTTGGAAAATTTTGAGTGGGATATAATTAAAAAAATTTCTTATGAAAATGCAAAGAAAATTTTAAAATTGTAGTTTTAAGCTTTTATCTTTTATCCAGAAGATATCAAGATTTACTTTATCCCTCTGTTTAACTTCTTCTAATGAGAAAATTCGCCATCTACCTTTGGGATTGTTTTCACTCCAGGTGGGTTTTTTCTCAAACCTATTGGTGGGATTATAGCACTCGATAAACTCTTATAAGTCTTCATAACGAAGGGGGTTTGTTTTTAAGGTGAAATTCATGTTTGTTCTAAGGTCGTAGAACCAAACCTCTTTTGTCCATGGTTTTTCACTGGCTGGCTTTCGGTCAAAGAAGAGGACATTTGCCTTCACGCCTTGGGCATAAAATATCCCTGTTGGCAGTCGCAAAATAGTATGAAGATCGCATTCGGTGAGCAATTTCTTTCTGATAACCTCACCGGCTCCTCCTTCGAAGAGCACATTATCAGGAACTACTATGGCTACTCTGCCATTGATTTTTGCCAGTTATTTAACGTGTTGTAAGAAATTAAGTTGCTTGTTTGAAGTTGTTGCCCAGAAATCGGGTATTTCATATACGAGAGATTCCCTTTCTGCCTTACACTCACCATTGACAATGGTGATACTACTCTTTTTGCCAAAGGGGGGATTGGTAAGAATGATATCGTAATGTTCCTTTGGCTCCGAAATCAGAGCATCTCCAACCTCTATGGGACTTTCCTCACCTCCAATACCTTGCAAGTAAAGATTCATCACGCATAACCTTGCCACATTATCGACAAGTTCTTTGCCAAAAAGCGTTTTATATTTAAGAAATTCTTTCTGCTCTCTATCAAGGTTATAATTTTTTGAAAGATACTCATACGCTGCCAAAAGAAACCCACCTGTCCCACAGGCAGGATCATAGATAGTCATGCCGGGTTCAGGTCTTACCACTTCAACCATAGCTTTGATTAACGGTCGGGGTGTAAAATACTGCCCCGCTCCACTTTTGGTGTCTTCGGCATTTTTTTGGAGAAGCCCCTCATAGATTTCGCCTTTGAGGTCTATGTCCATACCCATCCATGTCTCTGCATTGATAAGTTCAATGAGTCTTTTCAGTTTGGCTGGGTCTTGAATCTTGTTTTGTACTTTTCTAAATATAACACCTAACATACCTTTTTCTTTTCCTAAAGTTTCAAGTATATGTCGATAGTGAACCTCAAGGGCATCACCATCTTTTTCAAGGAGGCTTTGCCAATCAAGTCCTTTTGGTATTCTTGGGGGCTTATTGTAAGGTGGTTTTGTCTGTTCGTCTGCCATCTTCAGAAACAAAAGATAGGTGAGCTGTTCAACATAATCTCCATAGCTTACGCCGTCATCGCGCAGAACATTGCAGTAGTTCCATACTCTTTGGACAATGGTAGAAGCTTCGCTTGGCATGTTAATCATCTCCTTTGGTGTTTTTTGAACGTTTTTCAATGGGTTTATTTTTTTCTTTTTCTACCTTTATCCTTTCCAGCAACTTTTCAGCTGGTTCATCGTTTGGATCTTGGGGAACCAGTTTGCCTTCAAATGCCTGTTTCAAAATACTCTGACGCAAACGCTCAGCCTGTTTTAGACTATTATCAATTGTCTTATCCACCTCATCAGCCACAGAAAACCTCCGCTCTATCTCTTCAACAATGCGGTGTTGTTCGGCAAGAGGGGGAAGGGGGATATAAGATTTCTCTAAAAATTGGAAATGCCTTGCATACCCTTTCTCGGGTATTTCAACACAATGCAAAAAATAATAAAATAGTTTTGAAAAAATATTTTTGCTGGTTTTATAACTTTCACACCATCTGCTCCAGGAACAAAATCAAAATCAACATATTTAATTACTTTTGTGTGATCTCCAAAAACAATAACAGGGTCATTACAAATTATTTTCAAATCCTCTCTATCGGTATACCCTCCAATAAATTTTCTGCCTTGATCAATAACCGGAAGTTTACCCGTTTCTTTATAATCCTTCTGTTTTATTTTCTTATTTGCCAACGGAATTTTATCTATAACTTCCCCCAATCTCACCCACTCCCAGCCTTCGGGGAGTTTGGGTAATTCTGATGTATCCATAGGTGGCAACTCTTTGTATTTCTTGCCAAGCTTCTTTTTTCGTTCCTCTTTGATTTTTTCAAGTAGCACTGAGGCGGGTTCGTAGTCGGTAAGTTCACGAGTTGACTTTAACCTCCACTCTTCGGTGAGTTTACCTTCAAAGGCATACTTCAAAACAGCTTGTCGGTAGCGTTTTACCTGCTCCTTTGCTTTCTTCAACGCCTCAATACCAGCTTCAAGGTCGGTGAAAAGCTCTTCGATTTTGGCAACAATGCGTTGTTGTTCAAGGAGAAAAAGATAAACTTTATATTTGATTAAAGAAACTAGACTATTTTTTTATTTCTAACTAACATTCTAACATATGTACATAGTTTTATAAAGTTTTTATATAATAAATCATTTTAATAACATTAATATCTATTAGTTATAGTTGTTATCGTACCTCTTTCTTTAAAAATATGATATTCTCTTTTAACATTGTATTTGATGTTTGACCTTTTTTATTAGAAGGTGAATTCTTAATTGGCATTCTTTTATTAGTTATATTTCTAAATAATATTTTTTCTGTTTTAAATCCTATGTTATTTGACATTTCACTAATAATTAAATCTGTCCTTAAAAACACATTCTTAACTGTTCTATTACCTGTTACCAGAACAAAATATTTACCATTCTTTAAATAATTATATGCGCATTTTATTGCTTGAAAAAGATCAAAATAAAAAGAAAGAACTTCTTCTGATCTTTTATTATCCTCATTTTTTATTAGTTCATATTGTAATTTTAAAGTCTTAGAATAATCTAAAATCTCTTTGTCTTGATTATTAATTTTACCCCCAAGCAATTTTTCATCAATATTATAAATACTTAAATCATTATTAATCCATTGCCATGATAACCTGGAAAACTGACCGTATGCAACAGTTGTTTTTGAATCTCCATAAGGGGGAGATGTTAAGATAAAGTCTACACTATTTTCTTGAATTTCTTGAATAAACCTCGAGTCTCCTTGAATAATTTTTATTTCTGTTTTTGAATATTTTGTTTTTTCATAAAATTGATTCATTAACTCCATATTTCTGTTTGCGAAATAATCAAAATAGTCTATAACATTTGGATTGAAATCTTCTCTTAACTTTTCTTTATCTCTATGTAGTTTAAAACCATTATGATTTGTGAGAGAAACTCTTCTTACAACTTCACTCATACAAAGTAAAAAGAAATCTCTTACATTTTCATCATCAACATTCATAATCAAATGTTTTAATTTTGATAAGTCTTCAATTTGTCTCTCCTTAAACCAAAAATTTATGTTAGGAAAATAATGTAACTTATAGGATTTCACAGAAATAAATTCTTTTTTAATTTTGTTATAAAAAGAGTTTAATATATTAGGTTTTATAGAGGTGGTTTTTACTTTTGCCATAAAACAAGCAAAAGGATTTAATTCCATACCTATAGCTTTTTTTCTATTTAAAAGCATACTCTCAATTAAAGCAGTTCCAGACCCCATAAAATTATCAAGAATAATACTTTGTTCATCTGTAAAAACCCTTAATAATTTTCTTGCAAGTTGAGGTATAAATTTCGCTGGGTATTGATGAAAACCATGAGAGAAAATATTTGGATTATATTCTTTAAAATCCCATTCATAATACCAATCTTTTATATCATTTGGTTTATAATAAAATTCATCTTCATTTTTATACGTATCCATTTTGGTTTTAACCATCTTGAATAAATCTAAAGATTTATAATCTAAATTTAATTGTTGTGGTAATACCTCACTTCTAAACATAATCCTTATCCTAATTTTTCTTTAATATAGTCAATTAAATTTGAGAGAGGAGAAATAAAAGTATCATTAATTTCTTTTGCAATAAAAGCTTTATCAAAAAATTTAAACATTCCCCTATGTTGTGGATTATTTATTTCGTTATAAAAATTAACGGTGGCAAAACATATTAGTGGCATTTCTGATACGTTATAAGAAATATTATATTTCTCTTTTATTGGGTTCTTGGTAGTCGCAATTTCCATTAATAATTTCCATTTATATGTTTGACCTGCTCTCTCTCTTAGAGATGTCTTTAGTGAAAGAATGATACATTTATTTATCGTTCCGTTTTCCTTCTTTGTATATATAATGATATCTGCGTCTGGTTTTTGTGTTTCTTCGCCGACTTTTATTGTTGCGATATTTTCAAAACCTTTTATTGCAGACTTCTTAGATGTTATAAAAATATCTTGGCTTATATTTCCTTCTATTTTGTTTTTTAAGAAAAGATATATTATACAATTAGAAAAAGCATTCCCTGCGATAGACTTCATTGCTTGACTTACATCCTTTATCTTATTTTTCTTTTGCCTATTATTTAAAATTTTTCTAACTTCGTCTTGAGCTTCTATTAATACATCATATATTTTGTTAAATGCAGATTCCCATGTGGCTTTTTTTTCTGTAATAAGTTTTTCAATTTTTTCTAAAATAGTTTTCATATAATATAAGTTGTCTATCCGTTGTATAACTTTTTTTTCTTCCTCATTAAGTTCATAATTTCTTTTTTCTTTTGCCATATTACCTACTCCTTGTAAATTAATAAAAAAACAATACTTTCACAAAGTTATCACTTTTTAACCAACAAAACAAGTTAAAAAATTTTTTTTGTTTTTTATTTGTTAAAAAGAAATCATTTAGTAATTTCATTATTATTTTCCCTCTCCATCATTATTATATTATAAAAACAAAATAATTGTCAAATATGATTTAATTCTAAACCTAAGGTTTTTTCATTCTAACTAACAAACAAAGAATTAACAATACCCCCCACCTCACCTTTCTGGTGAGTTTATCCCGTTTGTCTATGTAATACCCTGCTTCTACTTTGCTTCCTTTTTCGGTAATTTCTGTTTTTATTCTGTATACCTCATAAGGCACATTGACACCATCAGCTACAGATCTCTCATACGTATATTCCGACACAAGATTTTGATTGAAAAACCCAAGGGTTTGTTTGGATGGTGTTGCCGTAAGACCAATAATAAAAGCATCAAAATATTCAAGTACCTGACGCCATAGATGATAAATAGATCGATGGCACTCGTCAGTAATGATAAAATCAAACGTTTCAATCGGAATATTTGGATTATATGTTATTTCTTTTGGTCGTTCTTCCTCCGGATATATTTCAAAGACTGATTGTTCTTCCAGAGTCTCATCAAATTCTGTTTCACCTCTCAACATAGAATAGAGTCTCTGGATAGTTGTGATACAAAAACGACTGACAGGGTCAATCACATTTGAATTGAGGAGTTGTATATTATAAAGCTCAGGAAATTTTCTTCTATCATCAGGAGTAATAAATTGCTGGAACTCCCTTCTTGTTTGCCTGCCAAGATTGCTCCTATCAACAAGAAAAAGAATCCTTTTTGCATTGGCAAATTTGATAAGTCGATAGACAAAATTCACAGCCGTATACGTCTTTCCACTCCCTGTAGCCATCTGAATCAGAGCCCTTGGTCTATTTTCAGCAAGTGACCTTTCAAGATTTTGAATGGCTTCAATCTGACATTCTCTCAAACCTTCTGTGATGAGAGGAGGCATATTCTTAAGCCTTTGTCGTAAAGTATCTTTTTGAGACAACCGCTCGGCGAGTGTTTAAGGCTTATGAAAGGCAAAAACCCTTCGTGGACGAGTGTCAGGATCCTTACTGTCTCTAAAAAACGTTTCAGTACCCGTGCTTTCATAAACAAAAGGAAGTGGCACATGAACAACAGGAATATATTTGGGGATTCCTGTAATGTACTTTTCAGACTGTTCTGCAACGTCACTCAGGGTTGTACCCTCTGGTTTGGCTTCAATCAAACCAACTGCCTTATTCTCAACAAACAAGACCTAATCAACCATGCTATTCTGTAATGGGAATTCCCTTACTGCAATCCCATGTGATGCACTAAGATTTAACTCCCGTAAGTCTTGAATCTTCCATCCAGCAAGTTCAAGGAGTTTGTCTATCTCTTGTCTTGCTTTTTCTTCTGGTTTCATTTATTTTTCTCATTTTCTTATATTTATTAGCATTTACTATCTTAAATTTGTTTTAAGAAATTTCAATAAATTTCAACTTTATCAAAAAATACACTTATAACCACCAAGCCAAACTCAAATCTTTTTTATTTGACATTTTTTAAAATGAAACTATTAGATTTGAGATAAAATATCGCTATAGACAAAACTTATTGTATAATCAATCTTTCTATGCATTTTTATTTACTTATATTTTATATTTGATATTTTCATATTTTTATAGATTCATATTTGTTTATTGGCATAATGTATTTCAAATTAATATGCTCTTAAAAATAAAATTTAAGGAGCCTAACTGTCATGAGAAGTGAAATTGCAAAAAACTACTTTTTAGGCGGTTTTAATTGTGCTCAATCTGTTTTGGTAGCCTTTAATGATATTATTAACATAGACGAGAAACAACTTTTAAAACTAGCAAGCTCGTTTGGTGGTGGAATGGGAAGGAAACAGCTAACATGTGGAGCAGTTAGCGGTGCTTTAATTGTCCTTGGTTATTTTTTTGGTAAAGAAGAAAAGGACGATAGAAAAGCATTAGAAAAGAATTATCAACTTGTAAGACAGTTTATGGATCAATTTATCAAAGATTTTGGTTCAGAAAATTGCAAAGATCTTATCAAATGTGACTTATTAACTGATGAAGGTAAAAAATATTTTGTTGAAAATAAAATTAGTTCTACTTTTTGTGTAAATCTTGTTAAAAAATCAGTAGAAATTTTAGAAAATCTTCTTAAAAATGAAGGAATCATTAGTTAAGTCACAAAAAGAAAATAAGATATAAAAGAAATAAATAAAAGAAATAAAAAAAAAAATACAATAGATAAAAAAAGAAATAAAAAAACAAAATAAAAAAACTAAAATAATACAATAATTAAATATTAATAAAAACTTAAATTAAAATTAAAATAAGAGTTTAACATATTACTTTGTTAGAATTTGGTTAGGGAGAAGCTAATAATGATAAAAATATTATTTGTTTGTATACATAACTCAGCAAGAAGTCAGATGGCTGAAGCTTTCGCAAATTTTTTAGGCAAAGGCAAGTTATTAGCTTTTAGTGCTGGGATTGAACCTGGGACTTTGAATCCTTATGTCGTTAAAGCAATGAAAGAGATTGGGTTAGATATATCAAACAATAAAACCAAAGGTATTGATACTTTTTTAAAAAGTAATCATAGTTTTGATTATGTTATTACAGTTTGTGATGCAACTTCTGGTGAAAGATGCCCTATTTTCCCAGGAAAAGTTAAGCGACTTCATTGGGAATTTGATGATCCTTCGGCTTTTAAAGGGACAGAGGAAGAAATCATGGTAAAAGTAAGAGAGGTAAGAGATAAAATAAAAGAAAATGTTGTTGAGTTTCTAAACCATATCTAACGAGGTTATATGCAAATCATTTTTTCAGTAGCAGTTGGAGGCGCCATTGGTGCTATTTTGAGATTTCTATTATCCCGATTTATTGGTTCTACATTTTCAATGGTTTTTCCACTTGGAACCTTTATTGTAAATATGAGTGGTTCCTTTTTTATTGGTTTTCTTTACACTATTTTCGATAAAATAATTGCGACCCCGGAAATAAGAGCTTTTATACTAATAGGTCTAATTGGTGCATTTACCACATTTTCAACATTTGTTCTTGAAACATTCAATCTTTTTAAGGATGGCGAAATTTTACAAGGATTTTTAAATATATTTTTAAGTCAGATAGGAGGGCTATTAAGCCTTTTTTTAGGTATAATATTTGCGAGAATTTTAATGTTGGGGAAATTTTAAATAGATTCTTAATAAAATAAATTCTTAATAAATCTTTTTTAGGAAAAAATATGAAACTTGCAGAAAATTCAATGCTTTTACGAATATTTATAGGTGAATCAGATAAATATAAGGGAAAACCCCTATACGAAGTCATAGTTCAAAAATCTAGGGAGCTTCACCTTGCAGGTGCAACAGTCATTAGAGGGATTTTAGGATATGGTGCAGATAGTAGAATGCATAAGGCAAAATTACTTGATTTATCTGAAGATCTTCCAATAATCATTGAGATAGTCGATAGCCAGGAAAACATTGATAAGCTTATCCCTTTCTTAGATGAAACAGTTACAGAAGGGTTAATAACTTTAGAAGAAGTTAAAGTCATAAAATACCGGCATTCTTAAGCAAAAAAAGATTTACTTTTTTTTTACAGTTAATTTTTATCTTCATTAGTATTTGAAAAAATATAAGGATGAGATTATGGAAACAATTAGAACAGCTATCACAGAAGGAAGATTACTATCATTAGAAGGTCTTTCTAAAGAAGAATCTATCAAAGTATTATGTGAGTCAATAGAAAAGAGTAATCTTATTTCAAAAGAATTTAACATATTGAAATCTGTTTTAGAAAGAGAATCACTTACAAATACCTATCTTGGTTTTAATATAGCATGCCCTCATGCAAGAGTAGCATATGAAGGCGATATAATATGTGCTTTAGGTTATTCACATGAAGGGATTATTTATAATGAAACTACAAAAGACACTGCAAAATTAATAATCCTATTCATAATACCTAAAAACAAGAGCAATGAGTATTTAAATTTGATGGCAAAACTCATTAAATTTCTTATGAAATATGAAAAGTTAAGAGATTTTGAAAATATCTTTGACTTAAATGCCATACAATCCAGAATACTTGAATGGATATACATTATTGAAAACCCAGAAAATGAAGAGATTGAATCAGTTTCTGCCCATGCAAATACCTCACTAATAATAGATATGATTCTACCAGATATTGAAGAATTGATCGAAGCAAAAAGATTTAGTGAATTGCAGAAATTTTTAAATGAACAAGATGCAGTTGAAATAGCAGATATTATCAACTCACTTCCGGAAGAATCAGCAATTAAAATCTTTAGAATATTATCAAAATCAAAAGCAGAAGAAGTATTTTCACTTCTCGAAACTAGTTCACAAAATGTTTTGATTAACAACCTTGCAAAGGAAGAAATCCGACAAGTTATTTCTAGCATGGCATCGGATGATAGGACTACCCTTTTTGAAGAGTTGCCCGCAAATGTAGTTAAACAACTGTTGGATCTTTTAGATGAAAACGAAAGAAAAAAGGTTCTTTTACAACTAAATTACCCCGAAGATAGTGTTGGAAGGCTTATATCAAATAAATATATAGCTGTACTACCAAATTGGACAGTTGAACAAGTTCTTGAACAGATTAGAAAGAAAGGCATTGATTCTGAAAGTATTGAAATGATCTATGTTGTAAATGAAAAAGGAAAACTGATAGATGACCTTCCACTTAGAAAAATAATTCTTGCTGATCTTTGCTCACCTCTTGAATCAATACTTGATGGACATTTTGTATCATTATATTCAAATCAAGACAAAGAAGAAGCTGCTCAGATATTTAAAAAATACGATATGTATGCAATGCCAGTCATTGACTCAGATGGAATACTCTTGGGAATTGTAACAAACGATGATATTTTAGATGTAGTAGATGAAGAAGCAACAGAGGATTTCCACAAGGGAAGTGCTATTTTACCATTAGAGAAAAAATTCTTGAATACCCCAGTAATAGATCTATGGAAAAGAAGAATCTCCTGGCTCATAATACTTGTGTTTGTGAATATTTTTTCTGGAGCTGGATTAGCCCATTTCGAAAACTTGATAAGTTCTGTGGTTGCTCTTGTTTTCTTCCTTCCATTACTTGTAGATAGTGGCGGTAATGCTGGTTCTCAATCTGCTACTATTGTCATAAGAAGTATGGCTTTGGGTGAACTTTCAACAAAAGATTTTTTTAAAGCAATCAGCAAGGAATTTTTTGTCTCATTGCTGCTTGGTATTACTATGGGAATTGCAGTATTAATTCTTGGTATAATAAGATCTAATTTGACTATTGGCATAATAGTTTCAATATCTATGACAGTTATAATAATAGTTAGTAGTTTAATTGGACTACTCTTACCATTTTTGTTTCATAAATTAGGAATGGATCCGGCTGTAGCAAGTGGTCCTCTTATCACTTCTTTAGCAGATATATTGGGAATAATTTTATACTTGAACATTGCATCTCTGCTACTAAAGATGTTTCATACTTGATGAATCAATTTAATTTAATCAAAATATAAATGCAAAGTCCAAAAATATACCTCTAAAATCTAAAAAATATGTATAAAGTCTAAAAATATACCTAGAATATATTATCTAGAATATCTTATTTTTAATGAATACCTATATTTCCTATTTTTCTACATCTTTTATCTATAAACTTAAAATAAATAATTCCCAATGCTGGTAAGATTAGTACAGATATATTCATAATAAATATTTCAATGTTTGTAGGTACTAAAGGTTTCATTTTTAAAGATAGGACTCTTAAATAATCTATAAAATATGTTGTTGGAATTACCAAGGAAATAGATAACAGCAACCTAGGAAAAACTTGGGGTGGATTTTGAGTACCACTTAAAGTCATTACCAAAAACGAGGATAAGTCCACCAAAGTATTTGGATTCTTAAGTTGTAGTATCAAGGCTGCAAAGAAAATTCCAAAACCATACATCACAATGGTAAAAGGAATAAAAATATAAAATGCCTGCCAAAATTCTTTTGGTAAAGTAAACCCAAAAATATACCTTATGATTAAAACGGAAGCAACCTCAGAATATAGAGTCTCAACTAAGTTATAGATAGATTCTCCGATTATGAAATGAACATGATTCAATGGATAACTCCAGATAGTTTCAAGTACTCCAATATCCATGAGTCTTTTTAATGAAAAACCCATCCCCCAAAATATTTGAGTAATAAAAAGCCCACCAATCATTCCAATAAGATAATACGAAAAAAAGAGTTTTGTACCGGTATATGAATAAAGACCTAGGGATATTCCATCTGGAGCAAAAGAATAGATTAGAAGATATATAGGCAAAGTCCAAATAATAGGAAATAAAATTACGAATATAGAATTAGCAGGATACCTTATTAATTCTAAAATATTTTTCTTTAATGAAGCCTTCGCAACAAGAAAGAAATGGTAAAAGTTTGAACAATATTTTTCATTCATTTTAATATCCTATTTATTTTTATAATTTTGTTATTCTTTAATTATTATTTTGTAATTTTGGCATTGTTTTATTATTTAACTAATATTTTATTTTTTTACTATTATATTATTTTTTGATTTTTATCTTATTATTTAATTTTTATTCAAATAATTTTTATTCAAATTCATAAATTTCAATTAATAACCAGAAATTAGACCTTTTCTTCTAATATTTTTTTCAACTAATATGAAAATAAAAATTCCTAGAACAAGAACAAAAAAACCAGAAATTAACATATAATTTATAGAATGTATGTTATCAGAAAGGCTTGTTCCCTTTATTATGGAATCTCTAATGCAATTTATATAATGTGTAATAGGAATAATCTCCCCAATTTTTTGTAAAATTTTTGGTAAAACCTTCAATGGTAATTGCAAACCACAAAAGATTGATAACAAAACTCTCATTGAATGCACAATCAAACTTGCTTCTTTCGATCTTAATGAAAGAGAGGAAAAAATAAATAAAAATCCAATTATAAATGGGAAGATGGATAATGTATAAACTATAATATCTAGAATTTTTGCATTAAACACTAAAATCTTTGTAATCCTAAAAAATATAAATGAAAATATTATTGGGATAAAGTTAGTAATCAAAGCTGAAGTTGTCGTTCCAAAAATATATGAAAGTCTTGGTGCAGGAAATGTCCAGATTGTATCAAGCATTCCTATTCGCCTTAGACCATTTAAAAAAAGTCCTGCATCCCACATTAGAATATTTAAGAACATCCATACAAGATTTCCAAGTATAATAAAGGAACTAAAGTCAGTTATTCCTGTAAGTTTTACAAAATTTGAGATGCCCTCATTTGATGGGCCAGCCAAACCTTTCCCTAAAAAAAGAAATGTAAGAGGAAAAACAATAGGCCAAATTAATAAAGAAACAAACCAAGATTTATACCTGAAATATGTCAAAACATCTCTAATCATGACAGCTTTCATTGCTTGCAAAAAGTATATTACTTTTCTCATTTTTAGCTTACCTCTGCTTCGGTGAATTTTTTTCCTGTTTTTTTTATGAAGACATCTTCAAGTGTAGGTTCAGATAAAGTAATATTTTCAATAATAATATTGTTATCTGAGGCAAGTTGAATTATTTTCGAAACGGCATCATCCTTTTTTCTTAAAGGGATGGACAACTTTATCAAATTATCTTCCGTTATTTCCTTTATAACTTGACAGGAAAAGAGATTTTTTATTTCATCAATAAAATTCTCAGAAATTTTCTTGGACGATATTGTAATATTTCTTTCTATTTCTAAGTTCTTCTTTAATTTATCAGGTGTGTCCAAAGCCACTATCTTTCCTTTATTTATTATGGCGACAAAGTCAGAAAGCTCATCAGCTTCAAACATATAATGAGTAGTTAATAAAATTGTTTTACCTTCTTTCTTTATTTCCATAATTAAATTTCTTAGATTTCTTGCAGCCTCGGGATCTAACCCTAAAGTAGGTTCATCTAAAAGCAAGACTTTGGGATCTGAAAGTAAAGCTCTACATAAGACTACTCTTTGTCTAAGTCCAGTAGAAAGTTTTTCAACAAAAGTGTCTTTTCTATCTTCTATTTCAAATCTTTTCAATAAATATTCGATCCTTACCTTTGAATAGGAAGGTTTTAATCCATACAAATCTGCAAAATAGGATAGGTTTTCTTTCACAGATAACTTCCAGAATAATGTTCTTTCTCCAGGCAAAACTGTTCCAAGACTTCTTCTAACTTTTAAATCTTCTTTCACGACATCATATCCACAAATCTTTGCATATCCACCATCTGGTAATAGTAATGTGGCTAGAATCTTTATTGTTGTTGTTTTACCTGCTCCATTTGGTCCCAATAAAGAAAATATACTTCCTTCTTCTATTGAAAAACTAATTTCATCTACTGCTTTAATAAACTCCTTCTTCGATTTAAAGCTTTTTGAAAGTTTTTCGATTTCGACACTTTTCATCTTTCATCCTTAATATATTTTTTGTTACAATTAAATATATAAATCTTGTTATTAATTTTGTCAATATTTTTCTTAATAAATTTAATTATTTTATCATTATATTCATTTATTTAATATTTAACTTCTTATTTTAAATTTTCAATGATTTGGTTTTGATAATAATCAATTGAAAAATTATTTTGCTTTTATTTTTTTTCTTTTTTTATTTAAAGAGCTATATTTAATTGAAATTTGCCAGCAAAGAGTTATAAGTTAAGTAGGTGATATCTTAGTTTTATTTGCATTTTTGTGCCGAGTCTTTTGGCGTTTAATTAAATAATAGGAGAAAAAAATGAGTCCAACTTTTGAAAATCAAGAACAACTAAAAAAAAGAGCGATTTTATTAATAATATTATTTGGTATCATAAGCCTATTAGGTGATATTATCTATGAAGGGGCAAGAAGCATCTATGGACCTTATACAAAATCCATAGGAATGGATATTGCTTTAGTCGGTTTAATTACTGGGTTAGCTGAGTTTTTTGGTTACTTTTTAAGATTGATTTCTGGTTATCTTGCGGATAAATCTAAAGGTCACTGGACTTTTACTATAATAGGTTATTTTCTTTTAATTTCAGTTCCCTTAATGGCACTATCTAGCTCATGGCAAGTGATAAGTGTATTTATTATTTTTGAAAGAATTGGTAAAGCAATACGATCTCCTGCCAAAGATACCATATTATCCTCAGCTACAAAACAGATTGGAACAGGATTTGGTTTCGCAATTCATGAAGCAATGGACCAACTTGGAGCTATTGTAGGACCTTTGATTTTTAGTTTGGTTTTATTATTAACAAAAAAATCTCAAAATGAGGTTATAGGATATCAAAAGGCATTTCTATCTATGTTTATACCATTTATAATACTAATGATTACAGTAATTATCTCAAAAATAAAGATCCCAAATCCAGAAAAACTTGAAATAGAAGATAATAAGATTGAAGAAAAGCTTTCAAAAACTTACTGGTTATACTCAGCTTTTACTGTACTTACAACTATGGGATTCATCTCATTTGCAATATTAGGTTATTATTTTAAGGAAAAAAATATTTTAAATGATTTTCAGATACCTTTTTTCTATGCAGTAGCAATGGGTGTTGATGCGGTAGCTGCCTTGATCATCGGAAGATTGTATGACAAAGTTAAAGTAAGATATAATAATGTAAAAGCTGGATTAAAGACCCTTATTGCAATTCCAATATTTACAATATTTATTCCGATTTTATCATTTACTGGTAAGTATTGGGCTGCGATAGCTAGTATAATGCTATGGGGAGTTGTAATGGGATGCCATGAAACAATAATGAAATCTGCAATAGCTGATTTGACTCATCTTAAAAAAAGAGGAACTGGTTATGGCATTTTCAATACATTTTATGGAATAGCATTTTTTGTAGCTGGTTCTCTTTTTGGATTACTTTATAAAATAAATTTTTATACAATAATAATAGGCATTGTTTTCTTTCAGATAATTTCAATTTTCATCTATTTTGCCTTACTTAAAAATGTTAATGAGAATAACAATGGTTAATTTATCGATTTTTTAAAAACATGAATGTTATAAACTTTGATAAGAAAAGCAGAGCAAGAATTATTAAATAAAAAGTGTCTGCAATATTATTATATCTGATTTGAAAGTCTTTTGAAATTTTATATTGATATATTTCATTTATATTGATATTTTTATAAATTAATTTGTCTTTCTCTTTATATAATATTGATGTATAATTTTGCTCAATGATATCCATCTTTTTCAATTTCGTTTCCTTCCCAGTTAAGTTTATTATAAAATTTGAGATAGAAGATTGGGAATAAGCTACTTTATTTTCAAATACCTTAGTAATAAGATAGAAGTATATTATAGTTTGAGGTTTCATTAAATATTTGTCCGAGATGGAAATTGGAAAAGCAAGTACTTTTTTGTCTTCATCATAATACATTGGAGAACTAACAATACTGATCTTTTGCTTTTTAAGATTTAAAAATTCTTGTTTTAATGCTTCTTCACTTGTACCTAAAAGTAAACCGGCTGTTAATTCTGTGTCAAAAATAAGATCTATATTGCCTTGATTAAAATTATAATAATAGATTATTTTTTCAGGATTTTTAATTTTTAACAGTTTCTTCGCAAAATCATCTTTTATATCTCCTTGATAAATTACTAAAACAGGTAGAGAATCTTTGGTAAGGACAAATCCCCTTTGCTTAAGTTTTTGCAATTCTTCCTCATATCCAGAAGATTGAAAGATAACAGTTTTTAGTAAGTTTGCATATTTACCAGAAGATTCTACTATTGGTGAAATATTTGTTAGATCTATATAGTATGATTGATTAAATAAAGAAACCTTGAATAGTGATTTTTCGTTAGTTTTTAAGTAAATTGAATTTTCATTATTAAAATCTAATTTAACCTTATCTTCTGCCTTAATAAATAACTTATTTTTATCAAATACCTCAACTTTTGGAAGGTAATTCCCTTTTGATTTTATAAAGTTGCAATAGATAAAATCTGTAGCTGGCTCATAAATTAAAGAAACAGGATAAAAAAAATCCTTTTGAACATGTCCAACTTCTATTATTTCTAAGTTGCCAATTTTGTTTGTGCTGATATGATAAGGAAACAAATCTGTTAAAAAAATCACCTTTTTATATTTCCTTAATCTTTTATCTGATAATTCATCAACATCAAACTCAAAGGTTGAAAAGCTTTTTGAAAATTGATCTATAAAAATCTTCGGGTTGACTATCCCTCTCATTTTATTTAAACTGACTATTTCAGATTTAGCATTATCTAAATCGAAAACTGCTGCATATAAATCAAAAGACTTGAAGTCATTTTTATGTGAATAATAATATAAAACAGCTTTTTCAAAAGGTGTGACACCATTTGAATCAATTTTCATCATAGAATAAGAACCATCTAATACAAAAGCCACTTTATTGGATTGATTTAAATAGAAAATAATATTGGAAAAAATTAAAGCTAATATTATGGCTATTAGAATATCAAAAATTATATCATAAAATAAATGTATAATTTTTAGAAATATCTGCTTAAGTGATTGACTTTTAAACCTTTGCAGAAAAGTAAAGGAATAAGCTACCTTTTTTCTCTTTATCTGTCTTACAAAAAGAAGGATGAAAATCGGTACTGCTAAAATCGTCAAAATTAAAAAGAAATCATTCATATATTTTTTCCAGAATCTGCCAATAAATATCTTTAAAATTATCTTTTAATTTATCTTCAACTATCTGAAAATAAAAAGTATTTAATGATTTTGAATTTAAGATACTAATGAATTTTTCTTGTTTCGTTTTTAACTCATAAAAAGTTGAAGCATCATAAGGTATAATGAGTCTACTTGACTCTTCATAATCTAAAACTTCATAATCAGTATATGAGGTAAATACTTTCTCAAAAGGAATAAAAAAATGAATAATAAAAAGCTTTTTTAATAGAGATTTAAATATTAATTTATTATTAACATCAAAAAAATCAGAAAAAATAAACAATATTTTAGGTTTGAATTGTTTATATATATTTTTAACAGCCAAATTTATATCTGTCTGACCACTAAAATTTATGGATTCTACAAAAGAAGAAAGTTTTGAATAGTTTTTTTCCCCTTTCACCATGGATAATATTGAACTAATCTGAGAGTTAAAAGTTATAATGTTTAATGTAAAATTTAGTTTCAAAAGCATATAAGAAATCGAACATATTGTTTTTAAGAACAAGGATTTGTTAGATATTAACTTCATAGAAGCGGAAGTATCTATAGCAATGTAGATGGGTAGCATCTGCTCTTCAAAATAATCTTTAACATAATATCTTTCAGTTCTACCATAGAGTTTCCAATCAATTTTTTTTAAATCATCTGTTAGTTGATATTCTCTTATATTTTTAAAATCAAAGGAACTACCCTGTTTTTTATATACAGGGTTTTCACTTCTAACATGAATTGGAAACTTGTGCTTAACCGTTCTTTTAGAAAAAGATTTTGCTATATAGATCGCTTCGTTATCTGGATGTATCATTTCTTAACCTTTTTCTACAATGAATATTGTCTTTTTGCTCTATAAACAAGATCCTCTATGATTCCCTGTTTATCTATTGCCGCTGATTCTCCTTCAAAGTTAAGAATTATTCTATGGTTGAGTATATCATAGGCAAGATCTGTAATATCATCAAATGAAAGATTCAATCTTCCATTGATAAGAGCGTTCCATTTAGCTCCTCTTATCAATGCTATTGCAGCTCTAGGAGATGCTCCATAAAGAACATAGTTTTTGACAAGTTCTGATTCAGATTTATCTGGATGAGTTTGAGCAACAATAAAAGATATCAATTGTCTCAATTCTTCCAAAACTATAACCTCTTTTTCAAGGATTGCGAGATTTTCAAGTTTCTTGTAAGGGAAGAAGGAGTCTTTTTCAATTTCTTTTTCTATTTGAATAACTTCATTTTTTTGGACAATCTCCTTCAAAATCTTAAATTCTGGATAATCCACAAATAATTTCATAAAAAATCTATCTACCTGTGCTTCTGGTAAAGGATATGTACCTTCAAGTTCGATAGAGTTTTGTGTAGCAATGAGCATAAAAGGGGCTGGAAGTGGATATGTAGTTCCTAAAAATGTAATTCTTTTTTCTTCCATCGCTTCAAGACAAGCAGATTGAGTTTTTGGGGTCGCTCTATTTATCTCATCCCCTAGAACAATATTGGCAAAAATTGGACCTTTGTAAAACTTGAATGTTTTTTTCCCTTCACTTTCTTCAATTATATTTGAACCAATTATATCTAAAGGCATTAAATCAGGAGTGAATTGAACCCTAGAAAAATCAAGATCAAAGTATTTTGAAAAGTGTTTGACAAATGTTGTTTTCCCAAGTCCAGGAGGTCCTTCTATTAAGAGATGTCCTCTTGACATGAATGTTATAAATGTTTTTTTAATGACATTATCCATGCCTATTAATCTATCACTCATATACTTAAAAAAATTATCATAAATATCCTTCAATTCGGAAATTTTTTCAGTTAACATAGATATTACTCCTTATATTTTGATTAATGGTCAAAAATAGCAAGATTATATTAAATATTAGATTAAAAACAAAAATAATTGAATAAATAGCATCAAAAGATGGCATACTTGTGAAATATAAGATTATAAACCTATAAAACAAACTTAATATAAATGAAATAAGATAGATAAAAGATTTTTTAGAACCAAAATATAGGTAAATTAATATGGAATTTATCTCTGTTAAGAAATTTATCCCAATAAGAACCAATAAATTTGTCCTTATCATTGCTACTGTCCCATATTTCAAAATTTCATAAATATCAAAAATATTTTTATATAAAGGAAAGGATATAGACAAAATTATTGGGAAGTAGATAAAGTTAAAAAATGCTGGTGCATAAAAACAGAAAGTTCGAAGCTTAGCAAGATTCGAATAATTAATCTCCTTCGAATCTTGGCTTCTTAAATTAATCGAATTTTCTATTCTTTTTATCTCAATTTCACCAAAATCAATTCTTAAAAATAAAATTATCAATACTTGATAAAAAAGGAAAAAAGAAAAATTAGATAACTGCCGGAAAATTAAAAAATATGAGCTTGAAAGCTTTTTTTCAAAATAAATTGTACCCTTAACAATAAAAATACTTAAAATTATTAATAAAATTGAAAAGAAAAAATGCAGATAGTTCATTACTGAATATTTAAACAAAATTTTTTTTAATATCATATTTTCCTTTTTTTAATTTTTTCCTGAGTTTACATTTTTTTAATTTTCTATAATTCACTAAATTTAAGTTTTTATTTTTACTTTTTTATAATTCACTAAATTCAACTTTTTATTTTTTTTAGAAAATGCTAACTTAATTTTTTTCTCTCTTTCATTTTTATTATTATTTACTTAAATTATTTTTTTATTTAGTTTGGATCTGATTCATCTGTTCCAAATATAACAATATTAATTTGTAAAAAAGTTCTTCATCAAAGCTAATAGTGGAAGAACTTATATTAAATTGTTTAACAAGATAATTAAAAATTTCTATTTTTTGAGCTTGAGTAAGCTGGTTGCTTAATGAATATGAAAATTCTGAAGAATTAGCGTAAATAGATTCAAGCATAGTCGAAAAATCCACTGAAGGATTCTGTAATGATTTTATATCCTGAGATTCATAACCAGCAGGTCCCATGGCTTTAGGATTCTCTGGATGGGAAAATTGTGTTTTTAAAAAATCTAAAAAATTTTGCTTCATATTTTCACCAGCAGTTAAAACTTTGGTTTTGGAGTCTGGTTGATTCTTTTCATCATCTTCCATCTGTTTTTTATATTTTTGAACAAGCTTCGATGATTGATTCTCATCTTTCTTTTCTTTACTACTACCTTTATCAAGTTCAGCATTAGAAGATGATGAAGAACTCATTAAGCTACTTTGAAGATTTTTCGATTCACCAAGTGAAGTGCTTTGCTGAAGTATTTGATTCAGCCTTTCAAGATATTCTTTTTGGTTGATTCCATGCTTAGTATATGAGTAAGTTGCTTCTTCATATAGATTACTCAAAAATTTGTATTGATCTGAATCTTCATCTAACTGTTCCAAAAGTTTTTCTACAATAGATTGCATTGTTAAAACTTCTTTAAGTTCGAATGGGACAACTTTATAAACTACCTTCCCATACTGGTAAAAAGAGAAGATTGAACCTATTCCAAAGATTATTAGAAATAGAAACAAAATTATTAAGAGAGTTTTCCACTTTAATTTAAGGTTTAATCTTTTATATCCATTATTTGATGCATTGTCTTCAAGAATTGAAGAAAAATAATCCGCAGTAATTTTATTCTTTCTTTTTATTACCATATAAGTTTCATATATGGTTTTTATATCTATTAACCTTAAAAATTTCCCTAGATAGTTATTAAAGTTCCCAATAAAAAAAACTAGAAGACTGAAAATCATTGAAAAATAATAGAAAACAAAAATTATATAATATCTAATATTGAATGTCAAAGAGATCAACCTTAGAAAAGAATAGGCTAATAGATATAGCAAAAAGATAATCAAAAATCTATAAAAAACATATTGGTATATTACTCTGTTAAAATCTTCATACAAGTATTGCTTGAATAAAGGGAATTTTTCTTCTTTTTTCTTAACCATATTTATATTTCTATTTTACCTTTGTTTTTAGTTTATTCCCCTTAAATTACTTAATTTATTTAATATATAAAATAAATTTTCTATATGAAAGTAAAAATCCAAAGAAAATAATAAAGAAAATCATTGTATATATAGAAAGTTTTAGTTTATCCATTGTTAAAAGTGCAAAAATTAAGAAGATTACAAAAAATAGACTTTGAATAAAAACTGAATTAGTCCTTCCCATTCTATTTTCTTCTTCATATTCTTTATCTTTTTGCTTGATAAAATTCATGGTTAAACTAAATAAAAATAGAAAGTAAAATAATCGCAATAATCTATCCAGACAATAACTAGAAGATGCAAGAGATCCTATTCTCAAAGTAAATGCAGTAAAAAAAAGATCATATATGAATATCTTAATAAAATCTTCAAATTTGCTCTCACAAAAAAACAGATATATCATACCAACCAAATAAGAAAAAATTAACACCATAAACCTATCAATTGCTGGCTCATATTTTGATACAAAGGCAAAAATTAAAAAAAGTATAAGCTCAAAAAAAATAAAAAATAATATTAAATTAGAATTTGTTTTAATTTTCACCTTTAAGCCTTCCAAATAATAGTATTTTATTTATCTCTATATAATAATTATCATTTTGAAAAATTACCTTAAAATATTTAGGTTCAGAGATAAAATACATAAATTCACCAAGATTATCTATTAAAGGAATCTTTGAGTTTTGGAAAAATATTTTTGAAAATTCCATATCATAATCTTGCTGATAAATTTTAGTTAACTTTGTCTTACTTTTTAGTAAATCAAATGATAAAAATTTTATAAATTCTTTCTTTTCCTCTTTTTTAATATTAATTGGAATATTTAATAAGTCATTAAAATTTAAATTTTGATTATCTCCATTTTTTTTATCTATAGGATTTTTTATATAACCTTTCAATATAAAATTCTGTTCATTATAAAAAATTATGAAGGCTGAAAAAATAAAGATAATTATGAAAATTGGAATTATTAATATCTTTTTATTAATAAACATGAATAAAAATAACACCACTAAAGATAATAAAATAAATATTAAGATAGAATTTTTATCTATATCCTTTTTATCAAAATAATGGAGCAATGTCGTTGCCATCATGCTAAAAAAATTTGGATTATACTCATTTAATATTTTGTAGTATGTTTTTTCTGCCTCTGGTTCGACTATTTCATAAAAATACTTTTCATTAAAATTAAATTTTATAAAATCCTTTTCTGCTTCTCTATTTATTTTTACTTTATATTCATACTTATATTTTTCATAAGAATCAAATTCTAATAGCAGTTCTATCTTTGCAAAATCTGGATGACAATAAAAATAACATGTGAAATTTTTAACATAATGATCTAATTTAGCTAAAAAAATTAATTCTTTTTTATTTTCATAAGTATAAGCAAATACTTGAATATTAGCCTTTTTATCATAGGAAAGGTTGGAAAGTAGAATGTAATTTAATTTGTAACTTTGTATTTCATTAAAATTCAGTGAAGGTTCAGCGTAAACATTAATACTAGATAAAATAATTAAAGAAAAAATAAAAGAAATAATAAAAAATTTTAGGTAAGAATAAATGGATCTTTTTTTATATTTTTTTTTCATCATCTTTTCAATGTTAGGTTTTTAATATTCTTAAATAATAAGTGGTAAAAATTGAACTTAAAAAGAATAAAATAAGCCAAAAGTTGGCAGAATAAAACTTTTTAAATTTCATTTTTTTATAATTAAGTGAATATAATATCGATGAATAGTTGTTACTATTTGCTTTAGCATTGTAATATATGGGGATTTTCAGCATGTTGTTTCCATGGTCTTTTATTTGTAATACATATAACCCACTATTTATATCTGAAACTGAAAAAGAAAAATAACCTTGAGATACACTTGTCAAACTTTCTTCATAGATTTTTTCCTGATTAGAAAATAAAATTCCATAAGGTTCATGTAAATCTTGCGAATTTATTATAACTGTAAAACCACCAGATACTTCTGTAACAACAACTTTATTAATAAGATTTGAAATTTGACTCTCAAAATATTTATTAAAAATCATCTTAATATAACTTTTATTGAGAAGGTTTTTTGTGTAAACACCTTTGGAATCAGAAAGGAAAACTGCAGAACCTTTCGAACCATTTTTTATAAATGCAAATAATGGGTCATCATATTGATTTTTTAAAATTACGTTAGATTTATCTTTAGCAGAAGTAATATTCATTCCAGTAATTGTCGCAACTGGATCTCTATATGAATCGAAAATTGTATAGTTTTGCTTTAAAAAGGGAGGTCTTGATATTCTTTTTCTATCTTCAAATAGAATGGTTGGTATAGCATTGAAAGAATTGGCTGAATAAATATTACCACCGGTAATTTTTGCTATTTTTTCAGCTAAAGATGAATTTATATCTGTACCTATTTGTATAACTGATATAGTTATATCATTTTCAACTGCATAACTTAAAATTTCATCCCAAGATGCTGGTTTAGTTTGAAAATCCGAAATTATTACAACATGTCTATTTATTGAAGAGATTCTTAAAAGATCTTTTAATCCTTTTTCAAGGCAGGGAGCAAGATCCGTACCACCAGTGGCTTCTATCTTATCGAAAGAAAAAAAGCTTGTGACTTCTTTAACTGGCATGAAATTAAATAGTTTTTCAAATTGATCCCAGAAAAGATAAATACTAACTAAATCTTCTTCCTTTAAGTTTATAAGCATCTGACTAGCTGAAATTTTAGCTATGGATAACTTTTCACCCATCATAGAAGATGAAACATCCAATAAAAGCAAAATCGCTACTTTTGGATCCTCCTTTAAAGATTTAGGATTTAATTCAATAGGTAAAATTGATTCTATAACAGGATTATCACCAGTTTTGCCTATTTCCTTTCCCTCAGAAATAAAAAATAACCCAAAATTATCATCTTTAAATCCATCTACTATCTTTTTTGAAATATCTTCATCTATCTTTTTTAAGGTGATTCCATCAAGTATTACTAAAGAATATTGATTTAAATTTTTGCCTTTTAATTCATTTAAGGTGATTTTTTCCATCTCAAAAAGCTGATCGAAATATCCCTTGGATTTTTCTTCACTTACAAACAAGATATTCTTATCCAAATCCTCGGTTAATGCTATAGTAAAAGGATAAATTTCTTTTTTCTCTCCAACAAATTCTAAAGCAAGATCAACTTTTTTTTCATTTGAATAAAGGTATTCAAACTCTAAAATATTTGCATTTCTTAAAACATCTTGACCCATTTTGTAATTAATAAGAGATTGTTTTTCTCCCTGTAATTTTAAGATATTTATATTTTTATAATTCTTTATTTCATCGGAAAGTAAAATATCTATCTTAATTTTCTTTTCATTTAAGAAATGTTTAGTATTTATAGCTAGTATAGTTGAATTTTCAGATTTTTTTTCAACAATTATTTCGATAGGAATCCCACTTTGCTTCTGAATAGATTCAACAAATGAATACTCCTTTGGGAAAGGATAAAAAGGAAGAATTAACTTAATTTTTTCATACCATTTAGCATAATCTAGGCAAAATTTGACAAAATCATAAAAATTTATCTGATTTTCTATTTCAAATTCATTTAATCTAGAGTCCAATTGTTCTTTTGTTTTATAAGAATTTTTATCAATATCCAACTTATATGTGCCACTAAAAATTGTTATTTTTCCGTATTTTTGAAGAAGGTTATAGTAATAATTGGAATTTAAGTAGTTTAAATATGGAACAAAGTAATGATTTTGTAAAATATTGGAAGGCAAAACTGATGGTATATTAAAAATAGATAATAAAAGGAATAATAAAGGTAAAATAAAAATTATATTTTTTTTCATTAAATTTTATTAAGTATCTCTATTGCTTTCTGAGAAAAATTCAAAAGACTCGATGATTTATTCAAAGCTGAAAGCTCAGACGAAACTCTTTCCAATTTTTTTACAACTTCACTTTTATATTCTGGATCGAAAAGTTGCTCTATTCTTTTTATCATCTCTGAGGTGTTGCATTTTTTCTGTAAAAGCTCTGGAGCTATCTCTTCTCCTGCTAAAATATTGCTCATTCCAACATGATTTGTTTTTACAAGCATTTTACCTATGAAAAATGTTAATGCGGAAACCTTATAACATATTATATGAGGTATTTTGAGTAAAAGTGCTTCTAAAGTAGCACTTCCTGAAGCCATAAGAACAAATTTGGCGTCTTTATATAAAGAATAGTAACATTTATCAAGTATCTTTATATATCTTCTATTTCCAATGGCTGTTGTTATTTTAGATAAAAATTTATTATTGGCAACAGGAAGGTAAGCATAAAGTTTATATTTATCATAAAGGTAATCTGCTACCTGAATAAAAGGTATAAGTAAATTATTTATTTCCTGATCACGGGAACCTGGAAGTAGAAAATAAAATTTATCAAAGTAAGCATCTTCTGGAGGTTTTTCTGAAAGTTTTTCATCAAGATATTCTTTATCAAAAAATGGATGACCATAAAAAAAAGCATTTTCAGTCAATTTAGTATACTCTTTATAATCTGGTAAGAATGGTACGAAAAAATAATCAATAGTTTTGGTAAGTTTTTTTCCACTAGATTTTCCCCATATAGAAAGTGGTGGAGGAAAGTAGTATATTGTCTTAATACCAAGTTTTTTAAGTTTTTTAGCAAAAGGAATATTAAATCCTTGATTATCTATTAATATGGCTAAATCTGGTCTATTATCCTCTTTTTCTATATAATCCAGCGCTTTTTGCATGACTATAAAATGATCAAAAATATATGGTACCGACTCAAGAAATCCCACCGAAGATCTATGCGTAAAATCAAAGATTATTTTAACTCCAGCGTCTTCAAGAAATCTTCCTCCAAAACCATAAAATTCTATTGAATTATCAAGTTTTTTTATCTGCTTTATAAGTAAGGAACCTTGAAGATCCCCAGAAACTTCCCCTGCTGAAACAAAGATTTTCTTACCCATATTCTTTCCTAAAAATTTTGTTTTAATTCTCTTTTTTTGATGAATCAATTCTACTGTTTGTATCCAAACTTTCTTAAAATATCGTGTCTTTCTTTCTTTTTAGCTTCATCTTCAATACCAACTGGTGTCTGCCCATCTATCACTCCGATGATACCTCTTCCATTTTGATTTTGAGCGACTATAACAGAAACTTCATTTGCCGTAGCACAAAAAATATAACAAACTTCTGGAATTGCTTTAATAGAATTTAATATCTGTATCGGATATATATTTTTTAATACAATGCAAAAAATATGACCAGCAGCAATCTCTTTGCAATTTTCAATGGCACAATCCATCGCTTCTTTATTTGTTCCAGTATATCTAATAAGTCTATCTGTAGAAGCTTCATTAAAAGCTATACCGAACTCCCCACTTGGAGCTATATTTTTTATTGCTTCATATATATCTTCAACACTTTTAATAAAATGTGTTTGTCCAATAATTATATTATCATTTTCAGCTTTTTTAATTTTCACTTCTAAAATATCCATAAAACCTCCTTCTTCTATTCCCAGATTTTTATAAACCAGATTTTATAAAAATATAAATTATCAATTTATAAGAAATCCACAGAAAAATTATTCATATATTACCTTTATGTTTTTAATCTCTATCTTAGGTATTTTATTATCTAATACTGATAAAATCTTTCCAAAAATTTCAACCTGCTGCTTTACAAAAAGAGGATAAGATTTTGGCAATATGCAATTGGCTATACCATCTATATATATAGGATTTTTCGAATAAATCATCACAGAAAAATTTAAATCATCCATAATATCATATACAATGGCTTTCCATTGAACAAAAATATTTAAATATAACAATGGATTTTGAATGACTTCATTGAAGGATGGATTATATATCAATTTATTAAAAAATGGTTCCGTTAATAGATGCTCTAAGTTTCTTGCCTTTTCTTTATACTTTTCACTAGCATTTGAGTAAACTATTTTATTTATAACCAACATAGCATTATTATAATCAGATTGAGTAATGTACTTTTTAGTCAAAGACAAGTCTTTTTCTACTTGCTTATTGTCCTTGTATTGATAAATAATAGTAATAGGAATTTTCGAATTATCTTCTGACTGATAATTTTGACTTATAGTAATTTGCTGATTTTTATTTAAATTTTCCTTAATTTTAATACTTTCATTATTTATCAATAATAAAACCATAAAAACCAGAATAGCAAAGATAGATAAAAAAATAGCGATCTTATTTCTCTTAAAAAAATTAAAATTTAACGGAGTCTTTTTATTATCAAAACTAGAATATTGAAAAGACTCATTTTTCGTCTGTCTTCTCATCTTCTTTTCAATATTCGGATGGGGAAGTTGACCACATGCCTTATTGTATTTTAAAAAAGTTATGAAAGCTTTATTATCTTTTGATTTTTTCAAGTCATTTAATAAAGAAGTCGCTATTTTATTCCCTTCTTTTGAAAGTTTGATCCAATCATTTAATGATTTTTCTAAAAAACCCATCTTGGCATAGCAAAAAGCCCTAAGTAACCTATACTGATCTGAATTTATTGATAAATACTGTCTATATACAGTTAAAGCTTCTTCATATTTTTGTTGTTCGATTAAACAAAATCCATAGTATAGAACAATTGTTTCATCAAAAGGTAATGTCCTTATAAAATTTTGTAAAATAGATTCGGCCTTTTGATATTGTTTTTGATTTAAATACTTTATAGCCAAATTAAAAGATGAGTCCTGTGACATTCCTTTCCTTTAAGACTTATCAAAATTTTATTTTTAAATAGATGCTCTTTCTACATAGGATCCATCTCTTGTATCAATCTTTAAAACATCCCCAACCTTAATAAAAAGTGGAACACTTACTTTTAATCCAGTTTCAAGAATTGCTGGCTTTGAACCTCCAGAAACAGTATCGCCTTTAAGACCAGGTTCTGTTTCTACCACAGTTAAATTTATGAAAGTCGGTGGATAGACGAAGATTGGTTTATCATCAATGTATTCTATTTCTACAATAAAACCTTCTTTTAAGTAATAAATGTTGTCTTGTAAATCATCGACATGTATTTGAACCTGTTCATAAGTTTCATTATCCATAAAAGTATAAAAATCGTTATCCTTATATAGGAATTCGGCCTTTCTTCTAAAAACAGGAACATCATCGAATTTTTCTTCAGGATTAAATGTATATTCAAAAATATTACCTTTTTTAAGATTTTTTAATTTTACTCTAACTATTGCGTTTCCTTTACCAGGTTTATGATGGTGATAATCAACAACCAAATGATATTCTTGGTTATAGTTAATGACCTGACCTTTTCTTAATTCATTCGCCAAAAGCATAAATCTCACTCCTTAATTTTCTTTTTATTAATCTCAAAATATATATTCATTATCTATGATGTATGAAATTAACAACAAAATCTAATTTTGCAACTAATTAAAGTAATTCTAATTTAACAATGAAAAATTTTAATAAACTTACAAACTATAAATTAAAAATATCAAAATTAAAAATCTATGAACATTATAACCTAATAGAATAGAAAATTAAGATAAACATACAAATTATTAGAAAAATAGTTAAATCAGCAAAAAGTAATTAAAAGAAACCTGGTTGAGAAAAACTTAAACTTATAGCAATTTGTAATGGAACCCAACCATATTTGGATCGTTTTATTATCAAATTAATTATAATAATTTTTTTATTTGAATTAATGTAATAGTTTTGAATCTTTACCAAATCCCCCTGATATATACCATAAAAAAGAGAAATTTCTGGATTAAATAATTTTTCAATCTTGTAATAATCTGTTTCTTTGGATAATTTTGCATCGAAAAAGATATTGAGACAGTTATTTATATCATCATTTATAATACAAAAATAGATTGGATATTTTGGTCTTCTTATAGTCATGAGAAACTGAATTTTATTTTCATAAATAAAAGGAACAAGACAAGATTCTGGTAATATGCTTACGAAATGCTGAAATTTTATGAAATATTCATTTTCTTTTGAATTGGAAGGACTGAAATATAAAAATTCAAGATTTTCAAGATTCTTGATATTATTTGAATTTAAATACTGGTAATTTTTAGTTCCTTTAACCTGATAGAGTAAATTTTTTTCATAAAAATAAAAACCAAGCCAACTTCTTGTAATTTCTGTCTCAATTCCAAGTTTAGGTAAATCATCTAGCATAAAAGAAATGGGTAGGATAAAATTTAAATTTTGAGTATTTGAAATAGATGCAAATGCTATACCAATAAGTTCAAAACCAGGTTTAAAAACAGGTCCTCCAGAATTTCCAGGATTTAATGGCGCATCAATTTGGATGACACTGCCAATCTCTAAAAAGTTTCTATTTATATTGGATACAATCCCTTTTGTATTTGAAAAAGATAAACCGTAAGGATTTCCAGAAGCAATGACTTCATCTCCAATCTTTACATCCTTTGAAATCTTAAAATACTTAAAATCCTTATTTTCAAAAGGAATCTGTAAGATAGCAAGATCTAAAGATTCATCAAATAAAAGTATTGAAGCATTGAAAGTCAATGAATTTAATTTGACTGATAATAGATATTTTTTACCTTCACCATTAACAACATGATAGTTAGTAATTATTTTATCTTTATCAATAAAAAAACCAGTTCCTATTGAGATATCTGGTACAGATTGACTATTTTCTATTTTAATACCTTTATCTAATATTACCATTACGCTATTTTTATAAACATCTTCGTAAGAAGAGATAAAGTTTTTGTTATCAAACTCCTTTTTATATAAATGTTCAAATTTTTCGGTATAGAATGGGAAAATGGTAGTTAAGTATTTTAAATATGCATTAAAAAGATAATAATTATCGATTTTGCTTATCGTCTTTATTAGATAGTCAAGGGCTTCTTCTATTAGTGGATCATTAATGTTATAATTTATCCTATTTTGTTCGAAGTTTTTTTCAATAACAAAAATTCTATATAATAAATAGTTGTTTATATCTTGTGTAATTTTGGTAATATTAATAGATTCAGTTAAATCATTTTTTAAACTAGAGACTAAAAAATCTTGCATCTTAAAATTTAGCTTTTCTTTGAATGCTGGGTCTTGTGAATTTTGAAAATAGATAAAATAACTAATTATCTTACTGTAATCATTAGAATTAAAGATCTCTTCTAATTCCTTTTGCTCTGGAAAAATGCTATATGTTTTTACTACTTGATCTACCGATTTGCATGAGAAAAAGGTAAAAAATAGAAAGATAAATAATAAAACGAAATAAAATCCTGCTTTATTAAAATGCATAGTTTGTCCTACCCTAAAATAATGCTATTTTTTAACAAATCTATAATAAGTATCATAAATGTCAGTTTCATAATTAATAGCAGTATAATTTCAAAAAGCAAGAATTGAAATATTTGACATTGTTAATATTTTATGCAAATTTGTTTAGTAAGTTTATTGGAATAATTTTTTATTTTCATTTAAATAACTTTTGGAGGATTTATGAGTATTGTTCCGACTTCTTCAAACATTAGAAATATAATCTTTTTAGGTCATACTGGTTCTGGTAAGACCATGCTCTTAGAATCTATATTATTTCATCTTAAAGCAATCAAGGAAAAAGGAAGCATAGAAAAAGGGACCACTGTTTCGGATTTTGATGAGGAAGAAAAATCAAGAAAAATTTCTTTAAAATCATCTATTTCAGCTGTGAAATTTCAGGATTATAAATTTAATTTTATTGATGCACCAGGTTCTGCTGAATTTGTTGGAGAAGTTAGATCTTCAATACAGGTTATTGATGGAGCAATAATTGTCATTGATTCTGAAGCAGCTGTTCAAATTGAGACAGTTAAACATTGGAAACTATGTGAAGATAAAGAAATACCAAGAATATTCTTTATAAATAAAATGGATAAAGAAAATGCCAACTTTGAAAAAGTCTTAAAGAACCTTCAGGAAAGTTTTGGAAAACCTATTGTTCCTGTTGTTATTCCAATGATTGAAAATAAAAAAGTTACAGGATATATAGATATCCTTTTTAAGAAAGCATATATAAAAAGTGGAGATACCTATAAAGAATCTGCCATTCCAGACAACAAAAAGGAAGAAGTAAATAAGATATTAGATACATTAATGGAAGCTGTAGCTGAAGGAGAAGATGCATATATAGAAAAAGTCCTTTCTGGCGAAGCTTTGACTGATACCGAAATTTTTGATGGTTTTTCTAAAACAGTGAGCAAGTGCAAATTTATTCCAGTAGTTTGTGGTTCTTCTCTTGAGAATGGTGGTATCTCAAATCTCCTTGAAATAATAGCTAAATCTTTCCCTTCATATATTTCAAAAAAGCATTTTAAGGCTATTTCAAAGCAAGATAATAAAGAGATGCAGATTGAAATTTCTGAAAACGGAAATTTTTGTGGTTTTTGCTTCAAAACGGTTCTTGATCAATTCAATGGCAAACTATCCTTTATTAGAGTTTTAAATGGAGAAATTAAAAAAGATGATGAAGTTTTAATAGTTGAAAAAAACAATAAATTCAAAGTAACAAAAATATTACAACCATTTGGAAATAAAATAGAAGAAATGGAAAAAGGGGTTACTGGTGATATCATTGTTTTACAAAAACTAGATGATATTAGCACAACTTATACCATTGGTAGCAAAGATATTTCATATACCTATGCTTTTGATAAACTCCCTCAACCAGTTTATTCAGTTGCAATTTCGGCTAAAGATAAAAATACAGAAGATAAACTTATATCTACATTGCATAAATTTAGTGAAGAAGACCCAACATTAATCGTAAAATATGACCCAGAAACTAAACAAAATGTAATTTCTGGCATGGGAGAGCTTCATCTAGAAGTCTATTTTTCCAAGATTAGAAAACAGTTAAAATTAGAGTTTGAAACATCTATTCCTAGGATTAATTATAAAGAAACAATTACTAAACAGGTTGAATCAAGATATAAACATAAGAAGCAGTCTGGTGGACATGGTCAGTATGGAGAAGTCGCAATAAGAGTATCACCAAATAAAAGAGGCGAAGGTTTTAAATTTGTAAATTCAATTGTTGGTGGTGTCATACCAAAGCAATACATTCCTGGTGTTGAAAAAGGTCTTATTGAAGGCTTAAACAATGGGGTACTTGGTAAATTCCCTATAATAGATATTATAGTTGAGCTTTTTGATGGTTCCTATCATGAAGTTGATTCATCTGAAATGTCATTTAAGATTGCAGCAAGACAGGCATTAAAAGATGCAATGACAAAAGGCGATCCTATTTTACTTGAACCTATTATGAATCTTTCGGTTTATGCCATGGATAAATATACTGGAGATATTATATCAGACTTAAATGGTAAAAGAGGTAAGATTCTTGGTATGGACCCAATTCCTGGTGGTTTAACTTTAATAAAGGCAGAAGTACCTCATAGTGAACTCTTAAGATATGCTACAGACTTAAAATCAATTACTCAAGGAACAGCATCATTCGAACTTGAATTTTCACATTATTCACCAATCACAGGAAAACTCGCTGAGCAAGTTATTGAAGAAAGAAAAAAATTTATTACAGCAGAAGAAGAAGAGTAATTTTCAGTTCTCCTTTAGTTTTTTAAAGGTAGCAGTTTTTTCTGCTACCTTTTTTTTCATAATATTATTAATTTTCTCTATTTTCTATTTTTGATTTTTTTATTATCTTTTATTTAGATTATATATAATACTTAGTATAATAACATATTGAGAAATACAATGAAAAGTTTATTTAATTTTAATCTTTTTAGTCTTAAAAATCATCTTAAAAATTTATTCAAACGGAAAAAAGTTATTACATGTAAATATTGTAATAAAAAATTAAGGATCCCATATTTAAAAAATAAGAGGCTAAGGGTTTTATGCCCACATTGTTCTAATACTTTTGAGGTATTCTTTCCAAAATAATATAAAACCTAAATAATATGAAAACTAAATAATATGAAAAAATTATAGTACTTAAAAGAAATAAGAAAAAAATGAAAAATTATCAATATTATTATGAATCTATTATAGTTAAATTATGCTTATTTTTCACATATAAAAATTGTAGAATATTGACTTTTAATCTTTTCAACATATGAAAAATATTTTTGAGCTAAATCATATATTTTGATATCAGAATGATCAAAAAACTCTATATAAGTTTCTTCCTTAAAAAAAGGCAACTTAAAACCCTTTTTTTGTTCGATATTGTTAAATATAAATATACCACCTTCATTTAAACAATCTTTAATATTAAATAAAAAATCATCAACATCTTTAATGTGAACTAAGAGAAAAAAACAGTATATAATATCAAAATTTTCAGCAAGCTTTTCTTTTTCAAGGTCTAGTTTTATCAACTTAACTTTATTTTTTAACTTTTTATTGGCAGATTTTAACATTTTTTCTGAAACATCTATTCCAAAAATTTGGTAATTTTTATAATTTTTTTCTTCCAAGTAATTGTGAACTCTTTTAAGTATTCTACCATCTCCGCAACCAAGATCACCTATCTTAATTGTATTGTTGCGCATATTAAAAAATGAGTCGAGTTTTGAAAACAATGTCTCTTTAGCAACTTTCCAATCAAAAGAATCTAGATGTTCATATTGTTTATAGTAAAATGGTGCAAAATAATCATAACCTATTTCGGCTTTTATAATCTTCATAACTAAAAATACATAATTAAAAAAGATATGAAAAATTACTTAAATCGAAGACTTAAAATTACAAAAAAAACCCGGGGTACCGGCTCCGAAGGTTATGTTAACCCTTGAGTTAACAAAGGCTCTCTAATGCAACCGCCGGTAGCTAATGCTAAGCAAAAGCCGCCAATTGTATTGCCCTCGAGAATCCTTCCCTTTTATGTGTAGGTTTACATATTTTATTCAGATACCGAATATCCCAGGTCAAATCCATTATATTGTATTTTTTTGAAATATCAAGGTAAAATCAAAGGTAAAACAGAGGTTTTTAACTTGTAAATTATTTTAATTATTATAAAATTGATTCAAATAAAAAATGATTGTTTATGCTGTTTAATTGTACTTAAATTTTTATAAATATTAAAAATCGATATTAAAATAAAGAAATAATGCATAAAAATAGCAGCAATAAAAATAATACTGCTTAAAAATTACAGCAAAAAAATGATAAGGAGAGAGAAGATGGCTATGCGTTTAATTACAAGATCAGATTTTGATGGGCTTGCATGTGCTGTATTATTAAAAGAAGCGGGGATAATAGATCATTTCAAATTTGTTCATCCAAAAGATATTCAAGATGGTCTTATTGAAGTCAATGAAAATGATGTACTTGCAAATGTTCCATACGCAAAGGGTTGTGGATTATGGTTTGACCATCATCTTAGTGAAGAAGAAAGACAAGCTTTTCCCTATAATTATAAAGGGATGAGTAAGCCAGCACCATCTGCAGCTCAGGTTATATATGACTATTACGATGGTGATACAAGATTCAAGAAATTCAAAGGACTCATGAATGCAGTAAATAAATCTGATTCTGGGAATTTGACAAAAAGAGAGATTCTACACCCAAAAGGTTGGATTCTATTGTCTTTTATTATGGACCCAAGAACAAGCCTTGGTAGATTTAAGGATTATAGAATTTCAAACTACCAATTAATGGAAAATCTTGTGGATTACTGCAGAACTATGCCTATAAATAGAATATTGAAACATGAAGATGTAAAAGAGAGAGTCATAAGATACAAAGAACAAGAAAAAGAATATAAAAAAATGCTATTAAAATACAGTTATCTGAAAAAGAATGTACTGGTAATAGACTTGCGTACTGCCCCAATTATATATACTGGAAATAGGTTTATAGAGTATTGTCTATTCCCAAAGGCAACTATCTCAATTAGAGTAATGTGGGGTAAACAAAATCAAAATATTGTTTTTGCAGTTGGGCATTCAATAATAAATAGAAAATCTAATGTGAATGTCGGTTCACTCATGCTTAAATATGGGGGCGGTGGACATCCTAAGGTTGGAACTTGTCAGGTTCCAGTTGAAGATGCAGATAAGGTTTTATCAGAATTAATTGAAGCATGTATAGAAAAATAAATCTATTTAATTATAAATTTTATTAAATTTTTCCTCTATTAGAAAAATGAAAAAATATTACTATAGAAAAATAAAAAAATTGTAACTAAAAAAAATCAAAAACAATAGGATTTAAAAATGAACAAATTTTTATTTGGAGTAGATTATTATCCAGAGCAGTGGGATAAATCTATCTGGGAAGATGATGCAAAAAAAATGGCAAACGCTGGTTTTGAAGCAATAAGAATAATGGAATTTGCTTGGTGTTTAATAGAAAAGAAGGAAGGGGTCTTTGATTTCTCATTATTTGATGAAGTGATAGATATTTTTTCAAGGTACAATATCATGGTAGTTTTAGGAACTCCAACAGCCACAATACCTTTCTGGCTTTATCAAAAAGATAGATCTATTTTACAAGTTACTTATGATGGAAAGCAAAAACAGTTTGGTGGAAGAAGGTCCCATTGTATAAATAATCCAACATATATTAAACATGTTGAAAGACTTGTTGAAGAAATCGCTAATCACTTTGGTCCTAATGAAAATGTCATTGGTTGGCAACTTGATAATGAAATTGGTCATGAAGGTTCAGATTTTTGTTATTGTGAAAATTGCGAAAAAAAATGGAATATCTGGTTAAAAGAAAGATATAAGGATATTGACAATTTAAACAGAACTTGGGGAACTGTTTTCTGGGGTACAAGTTACTATGATTTTAATATCCCAGTTCCTAAAAACACCTTTGGTTCATTACAAAATCCTACTCTTTTAGTTGATTATTCCAGATTTATGTCTGATAGTAATATTAAATTCTTAAATTTACAGTATAAGATATTGAGAGATAAGATTAACCAAAATCAGTGGATTTCCACAGATATTTTCATGCCATCATTATCTTCTTCAATTGATTTTGCAAATTTAACAAAAAATCATGATTTTATAGGTATAAATAACTACCCTGTTTGGGGAGAACAAAACCAGCCTCTTCCTTATTATTTTATTTCATTAAACTTATCTTATTTAAAAGGATTAAAAGACAATAAACATTTCACTATCTTTGAACAGATGTCTGGAATTCAAGGACATAGCTGTCTAGGGTATCTTCCCAAAATAGAAGAGTTGATACTATGGACAAATAAATCTATAATTTTTGGAGCAGATAAACTTTTTTACTTTAGATATAGAACAGCACTTTTTGGTCAGGAGCAACTTTGCTATGGTCTTTTAAATCCAGATAATTATGAAACTGAAATTTTTACAAAGCTTACACAAAACATAAAAGTAAATAGAGAAATTTTCGAAAGGATCTCTTCTTCTTCTCAGAAAGAGTCTATCGCATGTCTAGTTTACGATAAAGATAATGTTAGACTTTCTCGATATCAGTATCAGACAAAGGCACTTTATTTTAAACCTACTGAATATATGCAAGCTGGTTATGAACTTGAATTCACAAGATGGTATGCCCCATTTTCACTTTACAATATTTCGGTTGATGTAAGACCATATGAAAATGTAGAACTTGATAGATATAAAATAATTAGTTTACCTCTATATTTTATGGTCGATGAGGACTTTTATCTCAAACTTGAAAAATGGGTTGAAAATGGTGGTATACTAATACTTTCATGGAGATGTGGAATTAGAGATAAAAATAACAAAGCTTTGACTGAAAAACTACCTGGAAAATTCAATAAAATTTGTGGAATAGAGATAGAAAAATTTGAGTCATTAAATGAAACAAATACAAAAATAAAATCTGGTCTTCTAACTTTTAAGATTGAAGCTTGGGCCGATGTAATAGAGACAAAGGGTGCCAAAATTCTAGCAAAATATAGTGATAAGAAAAAACCCTATTTTGGAAAGCCAGCCATAACCGTTAATAATTACGGTAAAGGGAAGGTTTATTATTTTGGTACTTCATTATCACCACTAGGACTACTATATTTCTATTACAAAATATTTAAAGACAAAAAACTTAAACCGAAATTTTATGGGTTTGGAATAGAATCCATTGAATATATAGATAAAACTGGAAAAGAATTTAGGGTTATCATCAATAATAACTCAAAAAACAAGAAAGCCTTTGGTAAAAAGATAAAACCCTATGGTTTTAGTATCTCTGAAATGTGATTTTTAATTTTAATTTTCTAAAATAAAAAAGGGACTTTCTTCAAAGCCCCTTTTTTATTTTTAATCTAAATTGTTATCTTTGTTTTAAGCAAAATCTTATACTAATCCTTGATCAATCATGGCATTAGCAACTTTTAAGAATCCAGCGATATTTGCACCATTTACTAAGTTACCAGGAGTACCAAATTCTTTAGCTGCATATTGACATGCATTGTGAATGTTTATCATGATTCCATGGAGTTTTTCATCTACTTCTTTTGAAGACCATGATAATCTCATGCTATTTTGTGACATTTCAAGACCAGAAGTTGCTACACCACCTGCATTAGCGGCTTTCGCTGGTCCAAAAAGAACATTATTATCAAGGAAGTATTTTACTGCATCTAATGTACATGGCATATTTGCAGCTTCAACTACACATTTAACACCATTTTTTACAAGTTCTTTTGCATCATTAAGATCAAGTTCATTTTGTGTAGCACAAGGAATAGCAACATCAACTGGAATAGACCATGGTCTTTTACCAGCTTCAAATTTAACTTTGAATTTATCAGCATAATCCTGAACTTTATCTCTACCAGAAGCTCTCATTTCAAGCATATAATCAATCTTTTCACCTTTAATTCCATCTGGATCATAAATAAATCCATCTGGACCTGAAAGTGTAACTACTTTTCCACCGAGTTCTGTTATTTTTAATGCAGCACCCCATGCGACATTACCAAAACCAGAAAGGGCAACTTTTTTACCGTTAAAATCCATCCCTTTAGTTTTAAGCATCTCTTCAGCAAAATATGTAACACCAAAACCAGTAGCTTCTGGTCTAATGAGCGAACCACCCCAATTTATACCTTTACCTGTTAAAACACCTGTAAATTCATTGACAAGTTTCTTATATTGACCAAATAGATATCCGATTTCTCTACCACCTACTCCGATATCACCAGCTGGAACATCTGTATCAGGACCAATATGCCTGAAAAGTTCACTCATGAAAGCCTGACAGAATCTCATAACTTCTGAGTCTGATTTACCTCTTGGATCAAAATCAGAACCACCTTTTCCACCACCCATAGGAAGGGTTGTTAAGCTATTTTTAAATATCTGTTCAAAGCCAAGAAATTTTAAGATAGAAAGATTTACTGAAGGATGAAATCTAAGTCCACCTTTATAAGGACCAATAGCTGAGTTAAACTGAACTCTATAGCCTCTATTTACTTGGAATTCACCTTTATCATCTTGCCAGCAAACTCTAAAAGAAACAGTTCTTTCTGGTTCAACAATTCTTTCAAGAATTTTATGTTTTTTATATTTTGGATCTTTATCTACAACTGCTCTTAAAGAGTTTAAAACTTCTTCAACAGATTGAATGAATTCTTTTTCCCAGTAATACCTTTCTTTTACTGAGCTAATAACTTCATCAACATAATGACTCATATCTCCTCCAAATTTAATATTTTTTAAGACAATTTTAGTAAACTTTATTTTGTTTTTAAGTCAAGTTTTTTAATAATTATAGAGTGTAATAATTTATAAATTGGTAATACTTGTATAATTCAGTCAATGAAAGTATCTCAAAAATAGCAAATGAAATCAATCCTATAGTTACTAATGCTGCTGAACTATAAAGTCCAATGGTTTGAGATGGGTATAAAGAAGAATTATTGAATTGATTAAAATAATTATATAATATTGAACCAACTATAGAACCAGCCAACCCATAACAGCCATACCAGAAATAATTATAAACTTGAGTCAAAATTGTATTTGAATAATTAATATAGAAAGATGTTGTGTTTATAGGCATCAAATATACATAAATTTCTTTCTCAAAATCTTTATCTTCAATTGTGACAAAAATCTCTTTCGATTCATAACCTTTCGCACTAATAATTATAAAATGATTACCTGAAGGCAACTCAATGGATAAAGGACTATTCCCCACAAATTGATTTGATATCTTAATATTAGCTGAACTTGGAAAAGTATTTATTTTAAGTTTACAATGAGTATTTTTTTTATTTAAAAAAACAGTTATCTTTTCATTTTTTTCCAACTTAACTTTTTGAGAAATAGGATCATAACCATCTTCAAAAATTTTTATATTATGCTCTCCCTCTTCTAAAACAAGTTCACAAATGGATGGATAATTTTCATCCATAAAATGAGTGGTAACAGTGCCATCTACTTCGATATAAGCAGAAGTATTAAGCTCAACTTCAAGATTGTAAAATTTTTGATTTAAGAAAAACGACATCACATTATTTATAAAAAGATTCTTAAAATCATTGAAAAAACTTAGGTATTTATAGTCAAAAGAAAAATTCTTCTCGGAAATTTGATTGTCAAATATAGAAATTTTTCTACAATAAATATAGATTTTTGAACTCTTGAAGTCATACTCATAAGATATTTCATATTTTATTATTGAATTATCTTCAGAATCTTCCTTTTTATCTGTTTTGAATAAAATAAAATCCTTCTTATCTAATTCTTCAAAAAAAGTATCTTTAAAAGTAAATTGATTATTAATGCTTCTTTGTTTTTGAAAATAAATTGCAAGTTTATTAAATAAGAAAGAGACCAAATTCTCTCTAGCTTTTTCATCTAATTTTATTTTTCTATCATTAAAGTATAAATCGAAAAGAGATGACAGTGTTGAACCAATAAAATTGGCTCTAATATCATTGTTTTTATTAATTATATTAACGGTATAATTTATCTTAAAGTCAAAAAGATAGTTGTATGGAAATGCAATAGAAATCTTTTGAATTTTTTCTGGATAAACTAATAAATTTGAAGGATAAGCAATTACATTTATGGATAAAATTAAAAATAAAAAGGATATAAGAAGAGTTGGTTTAATGATTTTCATAATTCAATTTCAAGAAAACATCAATGTTTTTCTAAGACTTTCTTTATTGCTGAAATCAGTCTTTCTTCTTTGAAAGGTTTTACGATAAAATCTTTAGCACCAGCCTTAATAGCTGCAACTATCAATTTTTGTTGTCCAAGTGCAGAACACATTATCACTTTAGCATGTGGATCGGCAATGATAATCCTTTGCAAAGCTTCAAGACCGTTCATTACAGGCATTGTTATATCTAATAGCACAATATCAGGTTTAAGTTCATTATATTTATTTATGGCTTCTACACCATTTGCTGCTTCACCACAAACACTAATGCCATACTTATGTAAAATATCTTTTATCATCATTCTGACAAAAGCAAGATCATCAACAATAAGCACAGAAGATTTCATAAAAATGCCACCATTTTTTATTTATTATACTTTGTTAATTCTTACTAAATAATGTTATATTTTATCTTAAAGTCAAGAGAAATCATTGAAAAAATAAATTCCTCTATTTCACCATCAAATACTTTATCTGGTTGAGTACATTCATATTTTGTCCTATGATCTTTGACAAGTGTATAAGGTTGCAAAATATATGATCTTATTTGGTTTCCCCAGGAAATATCTTTCTTCTCAGCAAATGATTCCTCCTCTGTTTTCTTCTTCTCTTCTAAATAATATTGATACAATCTTGATTTTAATACTTTCATCGCCTTTTCTCTATTTTGATGCTGAGAGCGTTCATTTTGACAAACTACAACTATTTTTGAAGGAATATGATATACTCTTACAGCGGAATCAGTAGTATTTACATGCTGTCCGCCAGCTCCTGATGCTCTAAAAGTCTCAATTTTGATATCTGCTGGATTAATTTCTACTTCTATTTCATCTTTAATCTGTGGATATACATAAACTGATGCGAAAGAAGTATGTCTCCTTGCATTACTATCGAAAGGAGATATTCTTACAAGCCTATGAATCCCTGTTTCATATTTTAAAAATCCATAGGCATAATCCCCTTTAACCTCAATGGTCGCAACTTTTATTCCACCACCTTCGGCTTGAGTGTATTCTATTATATCTGCATTAAAATTTTTTCTTTCCGAATATCTTATATATTGTTTTAGCAACATCTGTGCCCAATCTGTGGACTCTAGTCCTCCAGCCCCTGGTTTTATAGTTATATAAGCATTAGACTTATCTATATCCTCAAAAATAGAAAGATAAATAAACTGCATAAAATTATTTTTAATATCATCGAAAAGTGAATGAATTTCTAAAATTTCATTTGTTTCATTTGCCGAGGTAGAATTAATCAAATTTAAAATATCTTCAAAATCTATTTTTAGCTTTTTTATAAGTTCGATTTTCTTTTGCAATATTTTTTGTTCATCTAAAACTCTTTGTGCTTCTTTTTGATTATCCCAAAAGTTTGTCGAACAAATTTTAGAATTAATCTCATCATTTAATTTTTCCAGTTTTTCTAAAGAAAATGATTTTTCGATATCTAGAAATTGATCTCTAAGTTTTTCTATATCTTTCTTTAATTCATAATAATCTATAGTAGATTCTTGTTTTTTAATTTCCATGTAAGTAAATTATAAAAAAGATAAAGATTTTCAAGTCATTATTTACTCAAATCTAATAAATGTTAAAATATTGTGCAATCTATCTTTACATTTAACGAATTTATTTTATTTATTAATTGATGGAAGAAAAGAAATTAAAAATAGCAATCGTACAATTTAACCCAATAAGATCAGAAATAGAGAAAAACATAAATAAAGCTTTTGATATAATAGATAAATTTAAGGGAGCAGATGTTTATCTTTTCCCTGAGTTATTTTTGAGTGGTTATCTTTTTGAATCATTAGATGAAGTTAAAAGACTCTCATTACTTCAAAGTGATCCATTTTTTGAAAGATTGTATAATTTCACTAAAATAAAAAAGATTGCAATTGCTGGTGGATATGTTGAAAATGAAAGTGGAAGGTTTTTTAATTCAGCATTTCTTATCGGTGATGGTAAATTCTTGTTGAATTATAGAAAAGTTCATCTTTTTAATGATGAAAAAGACTTTTTTACTCCATCGGTAAGTGGTTTTAAGGTTACAGAATATAAATCTATTAAATTTGGCATGATGATATGTTTTGATTGGCTTTTCCCAGAATCTGCTAGAACACTCACATTAAAAGGAGCTCAGGTAATTCTTCATCCTGCAAATCTAGTTTTACCTTATTGTCAAGATGCCATGATAACAAGAGCTATGGAAAATAAAGTTTTTATTGCGACAGCAAATCGAGTAGGTATCGAAAAGATAAAAAATAAAATACTAAAATTTACAGGTAAATCTCAAATTGTTGATCCTAACGGGAAAAGAATAGTAAGTTTTTCAGCTAATAAAGAAAGTGTTAAGATTATTGAGATAAATCCAGAATTAGCTAACAATAAAATGATTACGACTAAAAACAATGTTTTATTGGATAGAAGACCAGATCAATATATCTTATAGAATCTTTGATTTTTATTTTATATTTTTAATTTTTATACTTTATTGTCGGAGTGGTGGAACTGGCAGACACGCTAGATTCAGGATCTAGTGAGGAAACTTGTAGGGGTTCAAATCCCCTCTCCGACAGTTATTTTTTATTTCAAATTTTTATATTTTCTTCATAATAAAATATTTTTGTTAGAGGTTAATCATGGAAGATGATGGAAAAAAGTTATTGTCAACTATATTTGGGGCACTTGAAAAAAAAATTGTCGGTCAAAAAGAAGTAATTCAAAAAATTTGTATTGCTCTTTTCGCCCAAGGACATATACTATTAGAAGGTGTCCCTGGTATTGCTAAGACTTTAATATTGAAAAACATAGCCTCATTATTTAATTTTAGTTTCAAAAGGATACAATTTACACCAGATCTTCTTCCTTCAGATATTACTGGGAGCATGATATTTAACCCATCTACCCTCAATTTCAATCCTTATAAAGGTCCAATTTTTAATTCTATTATACTTGCAGATGAAATTAACAGAGCACCAGCAAAAATACAATCTGCATTACTTCAGGCAATGCAAGAGCATGAAGTAAACCTTGGAGGAGAAAATTATAAGCTGCCCGACCCATTTTTTGTAATTGCTACTCAAAATCCTATTGAGCATGAGGGCACATATCCTCTTCCTGAAGCTCAACTGGATAGATTTATGTTCAAGATTTTAATAAATTATCCCAGTAAGGAAGAAGAAATTGCCATATTAAAAAATCTACAATCAATAGAAGAAGATGAAATATCCCCAGTTTTTAGCCAGATTAACTATACCAATATTATTAATAATATAAAAAAAATATATTGTGACGAAAGGATACTTAATTATATAACAGATATAGTTGCTGCAACAAGAAATCAAACCAATTATGCACTGTCTCATCTTTCAAATTATATCCAATGGGGTGCTTCTACTAGAGCAACTATTTATTTGCTTAAAGCATCAAAAGTAAAAGCTTTCTTCGAAGGTAGAAATTATGTTATCCCAGAAGATATTTCCTATGTGGCACATGAAATATTAAGACATAGAATAATTCTTTCTTATGAAGCAATTACAGAAAATATCTCTACCGATTCAATTATTGATGACATAATTGAACACATTCAGGTAAGATAAATTGAAAGTAAAACTTGCAGAAGATATATTTTTCAAAAATCAATTGCTTTCACTTTATAAAATGTCTAATAAGACCTTTATTGGTGAATTCAAAAGTGCTTTCAAAGGTATGGGGCTTGATTTCAATCAAAACAGAATCTTCACTGAAAATGACCCAATTAGACAAATAAATTGGAATTTATTTGCTAAACTTAGAACCTTGTATGTTAAAGAATACATTGAAGATAGGAATAGATTTAATCTAATAGCTGTTGATATTTCTAAATCAATGTTTCAAAAATTTGGTAAAAAGACTAAAATTGAAATCGCCTTAGAAACAGCTTTAGCCCTTACCTATTCTTCTTTAAAAGCAAATGACAACACCAGTTTTATATTATTCGATAGTGAAATTAGATATTTTTTCCCGTTCAATAGAAAATTTGGATATTTTTTTAAGATTTTAAATACCTTAAACTCTTTATATATAGATTTAAAGCCTTCTGATAGAATTCAAAAAATATTTAAAAACTTATATAATATTTTGAAAAAACGAAGTCAAATATTTTTAATATCTGACTTTTCTTTTCCTATAAATTTTGAAGATATAGACTTTGTAACTTTAAAACATAACCTTACCTCAATATTGGTTGTAGAAAAAGAGGAAGAAAAGTTATCTGAACAATTAAAATATTTTTCATCTAATGAAAATCCAAATCTCTACATTCAGATTCCTTATCATCAACTTGTCGAAAACGCTATAAAGGAGATTAGAAAGACTAATAGTGATCTTATAATTATAAATTCTGATAATGATCCCTATATTATTTTACAAAAGTTTTTTGAAAATAAGATAATAAAGCAATATTAATAATGAAAAAAAATATTAATATTTTATTTTTGATATTTTCTTTATCAATGACAATTCTATCAAGCAATTTTTATATTAGTCCAAAATCTCCTTATGCAGGGCAAGTCTTTACTTTATCTATAAATCTATATCAATATGGAATATTTAATATTGATCCCTCAAAAAGTTTTGTAAAAACTACTAATCCATATATAAATATAATTTCATATAAAATTTCAGAAAAAGATAACAAATATTATTTAAAAATAAGGTTGCAACTTTTTCTTACTGGTATTGTTGATTTATCCGATCTGATTTTTTTTGATGGGAATTCTTACTATAATTTTAGTTCCATAAGTTTTCAATTAAATTCAAACATAAAAGAATTCTATATTTTACCTTACTTAAAAAAATTTCAGAAATTTTATCTAATTAGATTTTTTATTTTTTATCTTCTTTTTATATTAATTTCTTTTACTTTTATATTTCTTTTTCATAAAATCAAAAAATATTATTCTTCCTTTAATAAAAGCAAAAAAGAAAAAGCTTTTCTATTAAATAACTTGAAAAAACTAAATAGAATAAAGAATGAATTAACAAATGATTCTATTTCTGAAATTGATTTCAAGCAAAATTTAATTCATTTTACCTCAATCTTATCTGAATTATTAGATTCAAACCTTAAAATACTAAATCATTTTAGCAAAATCGATATTTTGGATTCTAATAATTCTGAATTGAGCTCTTTTACATATAAAAGTGAAAAAGATATATTTGAATCTAAAAATAGAATTATAAGTAGTATTTCTTTTATTTTAAATGAATTAAATAACTTGTTAAAAAATGAATATGGGAAACATTAAATTTGAAAATCCATTTTTATTACTTTTTTTAATACCAACTTTCATTTTAGGATATATAATTTTAGTAAAAGGTTTTGTTTTTGATGGTTATCCACTAAGTTCATTCACAAATAAACCTAAAAAAATAAATATCGTAAAGTACTTAAAATATTTAATTTTTTTACTATCGGTATTTTTTTTGATACTTGGTTCTTCAACCCCACTTTATCTTTCATACAAGATACCTATTGAAGAAAAAGGCCATTCCTTTATTATATGTCTAGATATTTCATCTACCATGAAAGCACTTGATTTCGGAACCCAAGATAGATTATCTAAAGCAAAAGAAGTAATAAGTGAATTTATTAAAAATAGACAACTTGATTTTTTTGGTATTATAATATTTGCAAAGTATGCAATCCCTTATGTGCCTTTGACATCTGACACTTTATTTGTCCAAAAAAAATTGAATGAAATTGAAACTGAGATGATTGAAGATGGGACTGCAATTGGAAACGCAATAATAATGGCAATTCAACAATTGCAAAATTATAAAGGAGAATCAAAAAATATAATTTTATTAACTGATGGTATTAACAATGAAGGTTATATACACCCGATTTATGCAGCAAGTGAAGCAAAAAAATATAATATAAAGATATATCCAATTGCAATAGGTTCAACAAATCCTGTATCTTTCCCTTTTAAGGACTCAAGAGGCATGATTTACACAAGAAAAATCAGTATACCAGTCGATTATGAACTATTAAGCCAGATTTCACAAATTGGTGGAAATGGTGAAAATTTTATAGCAAAAAATTTTAAAGACTTGCAGAAAATCTTTAGATCAATTGATAAACAAAAACCTATAGTTACAAATATAAAGACCTATTATAAATACAAGAAGTTAGATAATATTTTATATATTTTTTCTATCATTTTCTTTGTACTATTTTTATTAATTCAGTTTATTATTTTAGAGGTACAATACTAGATGACCAAATTCTCTTTAATAATATTTTTATTTCTTTTTGTTTTTATAATATCAATTGTCATAAGACATTATTACTTAAAAATGAAAATCAAAAAAGATAACGACAAAATATATAAAATTTTATTTCTAGCAAAAATAATATTACTGATTTTAATTTCATTTTTCATATCATTGACTTTTTCAAGTTATAAAGCTGGACTTAAAAAGGTAGTTAACTACTCTACTTTTATAGATAATATAATATTAATTGATTATTCCACTTCAATGCTTGCGAATGATCTGAAACCCACAAGATTTGATCAAGCAAAAAATCTAGCATTGTATTTAGTCGAGAATTCTAATAATTGCAGATTTGCTCTTATCCTTTTTGGTGATGATCCTTTACTTGAAGTTCCTCTAACGGATAATATAGAATACTTAAAAAATATAATTTCAACAATTCAAATTAATGATGATTATTATAGAGCTTCAAATATTTTGCTAGCCTTTTATGCCGCGATAAATCTCCTTGAATTAAGTCCTTCCTTCTATAAAAATATTGTATTACTTTCAGATTTTGATTTTGATCAGGTAATTTCAGAAAAATTAAATGAAATGTTGCTAAGCAATATTAATAATCTATATAGTGTTATTATTTCATCGGAAGAAGGTTCAAAGATATGGTTACCTAATAAAAAAACTTATCTAGTAGATAAGTTCCAGAATGAAGTATTCTCATCACCAAACAGACAATTTATCTCATCTATTTTAAAATTACCAAACTCATTGGTATCAGATTTTAATAATATGTCATATAATAGCATAGTCTCTATAATTAATTCCAACAAGAAGCTTACTTCTAAAATGGAAAAACACGAGACTTATGCTCCAAGAGAATTAAATTATATTTTTGGTTCAATTGCAGCTTTTTTAATGATTATTTTCATTATTTTATCTACACCAATTTTTCAAAATTTGAATTATAAAACAAAAAATTATAGAAATTAAAAATATTAAAGGATAATAAAAAATATTAAGAACTAATTTACTATGAAGAAATTTATTAGACATTTAATCTATATTTTACCAATAATAAGCATTTTGTATTTTATATTATTACTAATAATGCCTATAGGAAGAATTTTCTTATTCTCCTTTTTTTGGAAAGATGATTTTTTATTTTGCAATTATTCCAATATTTCTAATTCTAATCCAAATTTGAAATATATTATCTTTATAGATATCTCCTATATTTTATTGAAAAACAATATTTACGATAAAGGAAAATTTTATATAGATTCAATAGATCTTGAAAAAATCTCTCAAAAAGACAAAGCAATGATTTTAAATTATTATGGATATATATCTTTTAAGAATAATAACTTGGAAAAATCCAAGGAATATTTGATTGAGGCTTGCAAAATCGATCCATCAAATTTTATTTTAATTAGCAATTTGAATTATATTCTTAGCTTAATTAATAAAAAAAATCCGGATAATAATAGCGATAAGAATGATAAATTATCCGATGTAATAGAATTAGAAAATTTAAATAACCTTCAAAACGCTGAAAACCAGATAATAAAGTTTAAAACCGAAAAAAGAAAAGAAAGTAGAATCAATAGATATTGGTAAGCAATAATATGAGATATAAAAATAGATTAACTACAGCTTTATTTTTAATTTTTCTTTTTTTTATTTTTATCTCATCGGAAGATGAAATTATAACCATTAGTGCAAAAATTGAGCCTACGACTATATATGTAAACGAAGAGTTTAAGATAATAGTAACAATCGAATCAAATGAACCTATTAATATACAAGAGTTACCAGAATTTGATAAAATATATGAAATTAAAGTACTAAGACCACCACAGATAGAACAAAAATATGAAGCCACTTATCTAAGCTATAGAATAAACAAAATTTATACTTCTATAATAACATTTTTTCTAATTTGTGAAGAAGAAGTAAATATTCAAGGTTCTTCATTAAAATTTAAAATTAATAATAAAATTCATATTTTAAAAGACTTCGTCATTCCAATCATTTCGAAATCATCTATTTTTACTGATCTCACTTTTCAAAATATTTTATCTTTTAGTTATGAACCTAAACAAATATTTATTGGTCAACCTTTCATTTGTGAATGGATTCTTTTTAGTAAACAGGAGATAGATAGAATAGATTTATTAAATTTACCACTTATATCTGGCGGTGTCTTTAAAAAAATTGAAGTTCAAAATAACAAAGAAGTAATTTCTCTTTTTGATGAACAAATAAATAAATATACTATTTTAAAGCTTCTTGTTTTACCTGATTCGACGCTTTTATCATTTGATAAATTTGACTTTAAGGTTTTTTTTCATGTGAATGATGAAAAAAAAGAATATAATTTGACCTTTCAAGATAAAAAAATTAATATATTTTCATTACCATCTACACCACAAAATTTCTTTGGACTTATAGGAAATTATTCTATCAGCTATAACTTTAAAAGAGTAGAGAATAAGAATAATATCTTTTATATTCTCGAAATCATTTTTACTGGTAAGGGCAATCATAGATATATAAATTTTAAAAAATTAAAAATAGAACAACAGCATTTCAATATTTTCGGTCCAGATATAATCCAATCAGAAGACAGTGTTATGCTCGATTATTATCTTTATCCAAAACAAACTGGATTTATAAATTTAGATCAAATAAATATTCCTGTTTTCAATACAGATAAAAAAGATTATGATACTTTCATAATACCGAAATCTACATTTTATATTTCCCAAAACTTCGATCAATTGTTTAGTAGTTTTAATTTTACAAAAAATATTCAACAATTTTCAAATAAGAATATCTCGAATTTTTTTGATTTATTTAATTTTATAGATATCTACTTAATATTTTTAATGTTATTTTCACTAATTATAATCAGTTTATTTGTAAACAATATCCTCAATCAATTATCTTTTAAGCAAAATATTAAAAAATATGATAATCAAGATATAATAAACTTATGGCATACCTTTTACAGATTGAATAATTTTAAAAATGATTCAGAAATAGAAAAATGGATAGATAATCAGCCAAATAGGATAAAACAGATAATTCAGAATGTTCATTCTGTTTATTACTCATATTTTTTGGGTAATTCAATAGATTTAAATTCAAGAAAAATCAAAAATATTGCAAATAATTTTCAAAAATACTTAAGAAAGAATTATAAAGTAAATAAATAATAATATGAAAAAAAATAAAAATATTTTATCTTCATTTCTCATCAAGTCTATTGTATTAACACTGTTTTTTTGTATATCATTTTTTTTCTATTACTATTTAATGAAAAATAAAATTAATGAATATGACTTATTGTTAAATAAAGCATTAGATTTGGTAGATAAACAAAATTTTCTCGAAGCACTAGACATTTTTGAAGAAATTTACTCCAAAGGATATAGAACTATTACTATTGTACAAAACTGTATCTATTCTTATCAAATGACAAATCAAATGAATAAAATGTACATATTTATTCGAAGAGCTTCTATAGATAATGGTTTTAATCCACCATTTAATAAATATATCAATTCTATCATACCTGATGATTATAGATGGTTAAGTAAAATTACTTTTATTGATTATATTAACAATTTTATTATTTTTTTAATTATTCTTATTTCAATATTAATAGTCATCATTTTTTATTTTATAACTGATGATAAAAAAAGGTTAGTAGTCTTTTATTTAATTTTAATATTATTAAATATTTTCTTTATATCTTTATTTTTCATAAAATTAAGTTACTATTTACATAGAAATGAAGCAATTTCAATAAATTCAGCAGATATATATAATTTCCCTATTGAAAATTTACAACCTTCTTTTACAATAAAAGAATACTTAAAATTAAAAATTATTACCTATTATGGTGATTTTGTTTTAATAAAACTTCCAGATGGGAAAAAAGGTTGGATTTTAAAGAAAAACATATTAAAGGTTTTCGATGATAAATGAGAAAAACAATATTAATGAAATATTCAAGTTTATAATTACTGAAAGAAAATCATTTTTAATAATAGCCATTGTAATAATTTCTTTTCTTTTAATATCAATATTCTTTTACAATGATCTTATTAAAGAAGAAAGAACATTTTTCCAAAATAGAATAATTGCTAATTTTAATACCAAATTAGATAGTACTTTATCTTTTATTTCCAAATCTATCTTATCATTAAATTTAGATACCCAATCAAATTTAAATTTTTATTCATCAATATTGAATCAGATCGAACAAAATTATTTTATAAATTTTGCAATTATTTTCCCAAGACTTAGTAACTTAATTGAAATTTCTCAAAAAGAAATTGAAGAGGAAACTAAACAAGATGCATATTTAGGTTATTTATCTGCTTTAAGTGCATATGAAAATAAAAAATATCCTTTGGCAGAGTCTTATTTGCTTGAGAATATTCAGACCCAGGGTAATTTTTTATATACAACTATCGAATCATACAGATTACTTATTCAAATTTATCAAGAAACAAACAATCTTTCTCAACTATCTATCTACTGTAATAAAGCATTATCATATATTTTATTTAATAATATAAAGACACCATTTTTAATAGAGATACTTGAAATTTTATATAATATTAATCAAAATATAAACATCAAAAGAAGTATAATAATTCAATCATATTTGTTTTCTAAGATATACTCGCTTAACATCCCTGAAAATTATAATATAAGTAAAAAGACAGAAATTAAATCTAAATATATCTTAGATTATATCACTTCTCAATCATTTCAAAAAGAATACTTGACATTAAAGTCCACNGTTAANAATTCTGGTATNCACTTTTTCAGTTTATTGGATCAAAACAATGCAATATTTATAANTTTTTTTCCCATGAATTCTCAAATAATTACTTTAATATACTCTTTTGATCTTGAATATTTTTCGCAACTTATGNTAGATAATTTAAAGTCTTATGAATTTAAGTTTTCAATAAATATGGATGANTTTACTAAAGAAACCGAGGCATATACTCTTTTTAAGGTTTCTGACATAACTATAGGAACATATAGAAAACTCTATATGGCATTGTATGTTAGAAATAGTGAACTTTTAGGTTATTTAAGCCAGAAAAGATATAGAATAACTAATATAGCCTTTGCCATATTAGTTTTTCTTATATTTATTACGATTTTAATTCTTTTTTCTTTTACTTTAAAGGAGTTTACATTAAACAAGTTGAAATCAGATTTTATATCTATCACATCCCATGAATTAAAAACACCTATTACAGCTATGCAATTGATGCTTGAAACAATTATAGATAGATATCAATCATTAAATGATGATAAAAAGGTTGAATATTTAACCAATATTTTTAAGGAAACAGAAAGACTACTCTTTTTAATAAATAACTTATTAATATATTCTAGAAATGAGAAAAATAGACAAAGTATAATTATTTCAAATGTAAATCTTTATCAAATATTAAGTGATGTAGTAGAATTCTTTAAAATAGATAAAAAATTTATGAAAATATATATTGATTTTCCAGAAAATGATATAATTATTGAAGCAGATACTCATTCTTTAAAACAAGTTTTTTATAATCTTATAGATAATGCCTATAAATATAGTAAAGATGAAAAAGTGTTAGAAATTAAAGTGATAGATGAAAAAAACTATGTTAAGTTAAAATTTAAGGATAATGGCATAGGTATTAATAGCAAGGAATTACCTTACATTTTTGAAAAATTCTATAGAGGTAGTGAGACTAATTTTATTCCTGGAACTGGACTTGGACTAAGTCTTACTAAATCTATTATAGAAATGCATCAAGGCAAAATAACAGTTTCTTCCCAGAAAAATATGGGAACTGAATTTACAATAATTTTACCTAAAAAGCAAAAAAACTTAAAAAGGAGGCTTTTAAATGAATCAAAAGAAAATCTTACTGGTTGAGGATGAAAAAGGGATACGAAATGTTCTTAAAGATAACCTTGAGTATGAAGGTTACAGTATTATTGAAGCTGAAGATGGTGTAAAAGGTCTTGAAATTGCAAGGAATGAAACCCCTGATTTAATAATTCTTGATCTTATGCTACCACAAATGCATGGTTATGATTTTATAAAACAATTGAAAAAAACACATCCTGCTATACCAATAATAATAGTTTCTGCAAAATCTGAAGAGATTGATAAGATTAAAGGACTTGATCTTGGTGCTGATGATTATATAACAAAACCTTTCCAGATAAGAGAATTAGTATCTAGAATCAAAGCAATATTTAGAAGATACAATAAAACTCCAGAAACTATTCAAAGTTTTTCTTTTAAGAATTTTATGATCGATTTTGATAAAGGTATCTTTTATAAGAATGGTGAAAAAGTAGATATTTCATTCTATGAATTTGAGATATTGAAATTTCTTATCCTAAATAAAAATAAACCAGTTACTAGAAATGATATAATAGAAACAGTCTGGAAGGCTGAGGGAGCTATTTCTTCAAGAAATATTGATACCCATATCGTAAATCTAAGAAAATTAATAGAAGATGATCCAGCAAACCCAAAATACATTAAAACTGTTTTTAGAATTGGATATAAATTCGAAATTTAATTATTTACAAAATATTGTAGATATTTTTTTTAAGTATTTTTTTCATAAATGTTTACTAAATTGAAATTGATTAAGCATTTTATAATTTATTGTTTTATTTTATAAAATTTAAATGAATTGGTGTGTATAAAGCAATTTTTTTATATAAAGCTCTTTTAAAGAGTATCTAATGAATTATCCATAGATTGTTGAATAATATTCTCAATGTTTTGCTCTGTTTCTGCTAATGAATTGAAAAGCTCTTTATCTATTAATTTAACTATAAAGGGATCTTTTTCAAGAATAAGAAGGGTTTGAGAATCCTCCCATATAAATTGTTTTTGATTTACAATTGGTGTACCATATTTTGAGTATAATCTAGAATATTCTTCATAAACTGAAATATATTTAGATTCAAAAAAGAAGATAATCATAGAAAGTGTGTCTCTATAAAAAAAGAAAAGTATTTTTCTAAAATATGGAGGAAATATAGTAGCTACTACGCTTTTATCTGGTTGATTAAAATAAACTTCAAGTTCACCTTGAATTGTTATATTTTTCTCTTTTGCAATTTTTTCAAATTCAGTTCTTTGTATACCTAGGTTTATTCCTTGAAAAGATCTACTAATTTTTAAATTTTCATTATTTTGTTGAGCTATNAGATTAAAACAAAATATGAAGATAAATATAATTAAGATAACTATTTTTTTAAACATATAAAAATAAATCCTTACAAAAAATTATATTTANTCCTAATTTTTATAATTGTAACTCAAATAGGCAGCAGCTATTGANAAAGCAGATGCAACATTAATTACATTTTTAGTTCCAAATTGAGGTATTTCCAATATTAAATCTGCTCTTTCTAAAATATCTTGGCTAACTCCGAATTCTTCATTCCCTATAACTAAAGCAATTTTATCTGTTATTTTAACTTCCCATAAATTCTGGGATCCTTTCCTTTTTTCTAAAATGACTAATTTAAAATTTTCCTTCTTTAAAAAACTAGTTAATTCATCTATATTATCTATAAATACTATTTCAATTAGTTTTTCGGCATTCATAGATGTTCTATAAATTTTTTCTAAAGGTAGTTTTGATGAAATCCCATATAGAATCACAATACTAAATCCAAAGGCTTCAGCACTTCTTATTATTGAGCCAACATTAAAAGGTGACCTTATATTATCTACTATTACTACAAAGTTATTTAATTTCTTTACAGAATTTCCATATTTCGTATAATTTATATAATCAGATTCAAAGTTGCTTAAACCTATCTTATCTGACAAATTATTTCTTATTTCTAAAAGTAAATTCTTTATTGGATTTTGTTTTTGAGAATCAAAATTGGTCAAAATCTTATTTAATTCAAATTCTAAACTAGATAATTTGCCGTGTATTTTTAGGTATCTATCTAATTTTTGTAGATCTGCTAATAAATTTGATCTTTCACCTATATCTAAATCAAGTAGAATTTTATCTGCTAGATTAAAAATTTTTTTTGCTTGATTTTTCTTGCCAAGCTTTTCGAAATTTTCAAAATTTCCCATTATTCTATATAAATAAACCTTTTTGAAAAAATATCGAAATTTATCTTTAAGTTAGCCTCATTAAGCAATTTTATAACATTAGTTTGATTTTCTTTAAGTTCTGTTTTCAATTTTATTACATTTTCACTTATAACAAATTTAATATCAATAAGATTAATACCTTTATTCTTAAAAAGATCTTCTATATTATTACGAATATTTATTATATTCATCTTAACTATTTCGTTTTCATTAAATTCTGTCTGGAAAGGGATTATTAATGATTGAATAACTTTAGTTTTATTTCTCCAAGATTTTATCGATTCTATTTCTTCTATCATTTCAAACTTAAAACCTTCGGGTAGGAATTTATTGTAAAGTTCACAGAACTTTTTATTATCAATTATAAGATTAAATGATTCAAATAAAACAATATCACCAAAAGACTCCATTCCTATAGGTGATGGAAATGGGAAAAAGATTTTTGGCATAGGATTAAATCCCTTAGAATATTCAAATTCTATGCCAATCATTTTTAATATTCTTATAAAAGTTTGGTAAAAATCAAGATGACCTAAAAATTTATAATAATTAGATTTAGAAAATCTTAAAAGATAGGTCTTTTTCTCCTTTATTTTAGGCAAATTTGTATTTTGAAATTCTTTATCTACCTCTTCTAATGCAGATAGAATTTGGTCTTTTGTATATAATTTAGAAATTGAATTTTGAATATCATCTTTACAAATAGTACAACCTTGACAACTTGAGTTTAAGCAACTTTGAGTAATTTTACTTTCTCTGTACCTTTGTTTTTCTTCTTTAAGATAATTTGAATATTTATCTGTTTCAAAAATCGATACCAAATCAACTTTATGAGAAATGCAATATGGTTTCTGAGAATAGATGTCTAGAATTTGATAAAAATCTTTATTCTTTTTCTCGTCCCAAGCATCAAAAGATATATTTTCATTATAAGCAAGACCTAAAATATAAGAGGCATCAAAAGAAGCATTTGCAAAATAATATTCAATAAAAGAAGAATATGGGTCATGATATTTTATAGAAATTCGACTCCCTTTGAAACTAGTTTTAATTTTATTTACCTTTTTAATAAATGAATCTATCGAGATTTGTTCATCAAAACAAAAAGGAGTGAAAGGTTTAGGTATAAGCAAAGCTATACTAATATTAATATTTAATTTTGGAAACTTAGATTTAATCTTTTTAAGAAGCTCAATAATTTCATCTTCCTCATTTGAAATTTCTGGAAACCCTATAATAAAATATAATTTGACAAGTTTCCAGCCTTTTGCATACAGATTTTCTATTATATTGAAAAATTTATTTTCATCAAACTCTTTATTTATTTTATCTCTAATTTCCTTACATCCTGCTTCAACAGCAAAAGTCAACCCTGCCTTTCGAACAGAACTAAGAGAATCAAATAGTTCTAAATCAAAAGAAGAAACTCTCAATGAAGGAACGGAAATCGAAATATTTTTATCATTACAATAAATTTCAAGAGCATGAATTAGTTGTTTTATATTTGTGTAATCCGCAATTGATAAACTTGATAAGTTACATTCTTCATACCCAGTCATTTTTAATGACCTTATAGCAAAAGTTGCCACCTCTAGTGCATCTTTCTCCCTATATGGCCTATAAATAAAAGAAGCTTGACAGAATCTACATCCATTTAAACATCCTCTTGCCATTTCAATAGATAACCTATCTTGTACCGTCCTAACAACTGGTAAAATATTTACTAAAGGATAGTTAATTTTATTTAAATCTTTTACTATTCTTCTTTTTATATTTATATTTTTCAAATCTGGAAATCTAACTTTATCCTTCAAATAACTTAAAAATTGAATATGACAGTCATCAATTCTTTGGTCTTGTTTGACTGATTTCTTCACAATAAAATCAGTTTCAATTTTTATAAAAGTATTATCTTTCTTAAAATCTTCATAGTGTTTTTGAATGGTTTCATTAAATGAAAAAATACCTGTAATTTCAGTTAATTTTTTTATTCTTTCGTATCTAGATAACTTTCTTTTTTTATTTTCTTTATCCATTTTTACTATTTCATATATTGCTTCTTCCCCCTCTCCAAGAAAGAATAAATCGATAAAAGGCGATAAAGGTAAAGGATTGAATGTAGAAACGCCACCAATAATAATTATAGGGTCTTCTTCGTTTCTTTGAAAGGTAAATGGAAGAATCTTAGCTAGTTTAAATAAATAAAGAATATTTGTATATGTTAATTCTGTTTGTAATGTAATAGTCCATAGACTGAAATCCTTTACTGGAGTCCAGGATTCTAAAGATAGTAATGGTATATCTTCTAAAAGTAATAATTTATTTAAATCATCATCAGGTAAGAAAACTCTTTCACATCTCACATCTTCAATGCTATTTATAAAATCATAGAAATATTTAATTGTTAGATTGGACATTCCAATCTCATACATATCAGGATAAGTTAAAGCAACATTATATAAGTCACTTTTAGTATTTGAAAAGTGGTTTCTTTCTATTTCAATAGTATTATTATAAGTAAATTTTCCTGGTATAATATTATGAATGGAATAAGGCTCTAAACCAATATATCTAGCTGGTTTTAATACTTTTTTTAAAATAGCCTCAAATTTATCTTTGTATTTAATATTTTTAATATATGCTTGATCGAAATATCTTTCTTGAATTTTATTTATCATCAGGATACCGAATATCTTTTCATTGAAATATTTAATACTATCATATAGGCAAATATTGAAGTCATTAAACTCGAACCACCATAAGAAATGAAAGGAAGTGGAACACCTGTAATAGGCATAAGTCCTATTGTCATACCGATATTTAATATTGTTTGATTAAAAAAATAACCAAATATACCGGCAAGAACAATTTTATAATAATAAGAAGTTGTGATCTTAATCAAACTTAAAATCTTATAATATATTATCCCCCACATTATTAAAATACCGAAGGAAAGTAAAAATCCCCCCTCTTCACCAATAATTGAAAAGATAAAATCGGTACTTCTTTCAGGTAAAAAGCCAAATTGACTTTGAGTTCCCTTGAATAGACCTTTACCAAAAAGTCCTCCAGCACCTATGGCTATCTTACTTTGAATTATATTGTATCCAGATCCAAGTTTATCCAACTCTGGATTTACAAATACCAAAAGTCTTTTTTTTTGGTAATCAGCTAAAATTTTATCTGCAATAATGCTCAATATCAATGATAATCCGACTCCGATAAAAATTATAGAAATTCTCATCAATAAGCGAGACTCAAAGTTTATAGAAATAAGTAAAATTATTATCCCTGTTATAATTAATAATAAGCTAATAATCAAAAAATACTTATTTGAGAATATAATATTTTTTATAAAAACAGAAGTATCAATTATTTTAATATATACTCTAAGAAGAGGCAAAGAGAAAATAAAAATACCCATTATTATCATTAAAATTAACATTTCCGAATTCAAATCAGCAAAAAATCCAATAGTTATAAAGATCAATAAAAAAATAAATGCTGAACCGAAATCTGGTTGTTTAAGTATCAATAATACAGGTATAATTGTAATTAAAAGAGCTATAAAAAAGAATTTGATAGATTTCCTATATTTATCATCATTCTGATACAATGAAATTATTTTAGATAAAAATAATATATAAAAAATTTTCATGAACTCTGATGGTTGAATGCCTATTGGTCCAAACCTAATCCAACTTTTTGAACTTCTAACTCTTGTACCAATAAGTAAAGTTAAAATCAGAAGAAATATTCCAAAAAGATAAATAAACTCAGAAATATCATTTATTTTTTTTAAGTCGATTAACAATAAAAATATTCCAAAGATCAATCCAATGGATCCATAGATAATCTGATTCAAAAACCTATATTTTAAGCTGGATATATTTTTTGTTCCTGAATAGATAAACAATACGGAAACTACCATAAATATTAGCAGAATAATTAGTAAAGGTAAATCTATAAATGATATTTTAATCTTTTTATCACTCATTTTTTTTGTTTCCAAATTATATTTTCATGAAAACTTTACTCATCATCTGTTGGTTTAAGACCTTTAGAAATAAGTTTTAAATATTTTTTGTACCATGCTTTTTGAATATCCAGCCGTGCTTGTTCTAAAGTTTTATTCCCAAAATACATATCAAAAAGAATTGATGCTATAGGAGCTGCAATTGAAGCGCCATATCCAGAATTTTCTACCATTACAGTTATTACAATCTCAGGGTTTTCATAAGGACCAAATGCAGTAAACCAAGAATGAGGAAGCCCCATGCTTTGAGCGGTCCCAGTTTTACCTGCAATTTCAATCTCTGCGGTGGTTCCACCATATCTTGCTGTTCCCTCTTCTACAACCTTTTTCATCGCTTTTTTTACATATTTCCATACCCAATCCGCTATATTAGACTTCAAATAAATTTTAGGTTCTATTTTGTGAATAACCGTATTTGTATTGAGATCAACTATTTCATTAACGACATGTGGAAGGTAGTTAAANCCTTCATTTGCAATCATTGCAGTTGCAAGATTCATCTGCAATGGGGTTACCAATAAAAATCCCTGTCCAATTGAGATATTCAGGGTATCTCCATCGAACCATGGTTCATTGTACTTATTTATTTTCCACTCAGAAGATGGGATAAAACCATTTGATTCTCCAGGTAAATCTATACCACTTGCTTTTCCAAAACCTAAAATTCTTGCATATTGATTGATAGTTGAGATAGATGTTTTTAATGCAGTATTATAAAAAAAGATGTTACAAGACTCTTTGATAGCACCTTCTAAATCAAGTAGACCATGTCTTCCAAGACATTTGAATTCTCTATCGCCCAATTGAAATATATGATTGCAAACGAACTTGGTATTTGTATCTATTGCTTTAGAATCCAAGGCAATAACAGACATAAATATCTTAAATGTCGAAGCTGGAGGATATTCAGCACTTATAGGTCTAAATAAAAATGGATTGTCTGGATTATTGTTTATCTGATTGAATTGTTCTGTTGTCATACCACTTATGAATAAATTTGGATCAATCGATGGGGAAGAAGCAAGAACCAAGATTTCCCCAGTTTTAGCATTTGTAACTATTACACTCCCCCTATAGCCTTGAAGAAGTTGAAATGCCGCTTGCTGAAGTCGTGAATCTATTGAAAGTCTAAGAGAATATCCATTTTCAGGTTCATAAACTATATTAGAGTCAATAATTTGACCCGTTGCATTTGTTTTTAGTGCTTTCTTGCCTTTTTTCCCTTTTAAGTATTCATCATAATATTTTTCTAAACCAAGTTTTCCTAATAAATCATTTCTATCGTATCCTTTTTTTGAAAGATAAATAAGCTCATTTTGATTAATCGGACCTAAATATCCTAATAAATGAAACATTATTTCACCAAAAGGATAGAATCTATAATAACTATTTTCAAATCTAATATCTGGATATTCATCGGAATTTTCAAGTAATGCAGCTAAAACTTTTTCATCAGAAATCTGGCTGATAAATATTTTATCTCCAAAAGAAATCCTTTCATACTTGTCTTTTAACGAAGAATAATCAAACTGTAATATCTTTTGTAAAAAATTAAGTTGTTGATCAACCTCAGAAAAATTTTTCCTTTTTTTTATAAGAAAGATCTTCCAAAGAGGTCTATTATTAGCCAAAATAATATTGTTTTTATCAATAATAAGCCCTCTTAATGGTTCAATCGGTTCATATGTTTCAAGGTTTCTAATGGAACTTATAAGATAATTATAATTAGATATTATTTGAAGATTTAATAATCTGAAAGAAAAAAGAATTAAAACACCTATGGAAAATAAGATTAGAAAGTTAACTTTATTTTTCATACATTTTTTTTGAAAGCAAATTAATAACTGGAGGAATTGTGATAATAATATATAAGAAAGGCACTATTACTAAAGTATATAAAATATGTATGCCATATGATAACAATGTAGCAGAATAAAGTGTGAAAATCTCCTTAAAGATATAACCAAAAATATAATAGATAAATAATTTAATAAATAAACTTAACAATGTTAAAAGTAAATAGAAAGGAAGCGTTTTCATATATAGTAAAGATTTAAACTTAAAAAGTAATGCAGATATAACTGAAAAGGTTAAGGCATTTAGCCCTGCAAGATTACCAGAAAAAACATCTAGTAAAAAGCCACAAATAAATGAGTAAATCAAAACTTCATAATCATCTGCAATTTGAAAAAGCAAAATTATGGATACTAAAATTAAATCTGGCATTACATTTCGGATTGACATTATTCTATTAAAGATTGAAGAAAGTTGAATAAACAATAAAATAGAACCAAAAAAAATATAAAAGATAATTCTTTTAAAATTCATTACAATTCCAATAGTATTTATATATTATTCTTTAAATCTAATCTTTTAAGTTCATATTGATATTATTAACTTCATCAAAATTTATTATTATTAATACATATGATATTTTAGATAAATCTAATATAGGTTTCAATTTAATTTTTTGATAAATTGAGAAGTTTTGCTTTTGTATATCTATTGCTTTCCCAACTATAAGCCCAGGAGGGAAAACGCCACCATATCCTGCAGTTACAAAAACATCTTCATAAAAAATCTCTGCTTCATTTGGAAAATAGTCGACTTCAAGAAGCTGACTATCTGGAGAGTCTCCTTTAGCGATACCAGAATAATTTGTAAAAGTTTCTTTAACAGAAATCAGACAGCGAGAATCAAAGATAGTCATAACTTTGCAATAGAAATAATTTGTTTCTATGACTTTACCAACTAATAATTTTTCTCCATTTAAAATGGTATAAACTGGATTTCCTTTTTTTATTCCATTTATCGAACCTTTATTCAAAATTATAGTAGAATAAAGATTAGATGGATCTTTCATAATTATTTGTGCAGGAATATTTTTATATTCAGATGATTGATGAAATTCCAGTAGTTTTTTTAATTCTCTATTCTCGTTCTCCAAACTTTCTGCTTTGAATTGAAAATCCTTAAGTTTATTAACTTCATTTTTTAATTGAATGTTTTCATCTTTTAATCTTTTTAATTCACTGACAGATGAAAATAGGTTAATAATATTTTCAAATATAAAGTTATATGCTTTTATAAAAGGATAGGCAATTGCTCCAAAGATAATTTTTGGAGTTAAAATGAAACTCGAAGTTGTAAAGAACATACTGCTAATAGAAATTACGATAAATAAAATAAAAGTAATACTAAATTTATTTTTTACAAAGTATTGATTCATAATAGATAATTTTGCTAAATAGACTTATATATCTTATTTTTATCAAGTGCTTCAAGGAATTTAGCTGTTCCCATAACTATCGCAGTTAATGGGTTTTCGGCTAAAAATACCGGTACTTTTGTTTCTTCGGAAATCAATTTATCAAAACCTCTTAAAAGAGAACCGCCACCAGCAAGAACTATTCCTCTATCCACAATATCCCCAGCAAGTTCTGGTGGAGTTTGATCTAATGTCTTTTTTATTTCTTCAACAATTTGATAAAGAGGTTCTTTTATAGCTTCTCTAATCTGATCAGAATCGACAACAAGGGTCTGAGGTAATCCTTTTATAGCATCTCTACCTTTTATCTCATAGCTTAATTTTTCATCACCATGAAAAGCACTACCAACTTTTATTTTTATATCTTCTGCAGTATTTTCTCCAACAATAATATTATGCTTCTTCTTTAAGTAATTTATTATTGCTTCATCAAATTCATCACCTGCGACTCTAATTGCGTTTGTAACAACCATTCCACCAAGAGAGATAATAGATATTTCAGTAGTACCACCACCAATATCGACAATCATATGACCAGCTGGCTCATCTATAGGAATATTTGAACCAATTGCTGCTGCAAGCGATTCGGGGATAAGATGAATATCTCTTGCTCCCGCTTGCTCTATTGATTCTCTAACTGCCTTTTTTTCTACTTCTGTAATACAGGTGGGAACACCAACGACTACTCTTGGTTTCACTAAAGTAGATCTGCCTATAGCCTTTTTAATAAAATCTTTTATTAATTTATTTACAACATCAAAATCAGCTATAACACCATCTCTCATAGGTCTTACTGCTCTAATGGCTTTTGGAGTCCTACCAAGCATTTGCTTCGCTTCATTTCCTATAGCCATTATCCTATTTGTTCCAGTTTCTATGGCGACCACAGTTGGCTCATTGACAACTATACCTTTACCTTTAACATAAACCAAAGTATTAACCGTACCTAAATCTATACCTACATCACAAGAAAAGATGTCAACAACTCCCATTAATTACTCCTTTATAAAAGCTTTTTATTCATAAAAGTATATTATTTCAATGCTTTCAACAAATTTTTTGCCAATTCATTATTATTATTTAACATTATAGCTTTAGTAAGATAATTAATTGCGGTTTTTGAATCGTGCAATTGACTATAACAATATCCTAAATAATAATAACTTATGTCTGAATTCGGTGAAATATCAACACATTGTAAAAAATATTCAATTGCTTTTTTATAATCCTCTAAATCGACATATATTTTACCTTGAATGAATAAACTATCCTTTTTTAAATCTAAATCATTCGTATTATTTTCTATCTTTCTTAAAAACTTTAAAGATTCATCGAATTTGTTTTCATTCTTTAAGACCAATGAATAATAGTATAAAAATTTATAATCATTTTCAAATAAGGAAAAAATTTTCTGCATAATCTTTTTTGCTTTTTCAAATTCTTCCACTTCTACATACATTATTGATAATTTATATAAAAAATCTTGTTCTGAAATCAATGTTTTGGAAGTGTTAATTACTTTCATATACTTTTCAAAATACTTTATGGCATAAGGATAATAACTTTTCCCTAACTTATAATAGTTGTCACCAATGTAAAAATTTATATCTAATGGAATTCTTTCAAAATTGTCGTAAAAATTTGCACTTCTAAAATAAAGCAAAGAAGTTAAATAGTCACTTTCATAGTAATAAATAATTCCAGCCTTATAAAAGTACCACCAATTTAATTCTTCTGTTGTAGAAATACTTTTCAAAATTATTCTTAAGGCTTTATCATATTCTTTATGATCAATCAACCTATCGATATAAGATTTGGAGTAATTTTGCTTAAAAAAGTCTTTTATACCACTAAAAAACAAAAAATAGATAATAGTTCCAATAATTAAAGAAGATATTAATAAAATAATAATTGTTTTGAAATACGATTTTTTTCGTTGATTTTGATATGAACTATAATACATCTGTTAGACCTTATTTAGTGAAGGTAATTTACTGTAAAATCAGTAAGAAAAAAGTCAATAAAGAATAATTATTTCAAAACAAGGTTGATTAAATTATAGTCATGCTTTAATAAATCCAATATAGCTGAATAGACCATGGTGGTTTTAGATAATTCGGTTGTTTCTCTATCAATATCCACATTATTCCCATCATTTCTCATAGATGAAGCATAGTCCAATACTATATTTGGTTTTACATCTTTCCAATTTATTGGTATTTTAAATGGTATATGCCTTTCATTAGTGATATTAGCTTGTAAAGATTGATTCTTTTCAGATTCAAAAGCCCTTTTAAGTTGGGCTTCAAAAACTACATTGCTTCTCTTAAATCCGGGGGTATCTGCATTAGCAATATTATTCGCAATGACCTGATATCTTTTATTATTAACCTCTATTCCCTTTTTTAATAGTATTAATGTTTTTTCTGAAAATTTATTTATAGCAAAATTATCCATAACCACTCCCATTTTTTATTTCGGTATAAAAATTAAAACTTAAGTAAAGAATTATTTAAAAATACGATAAATATTAAGGGGAGGGGAAGGTTAGTGAGAAATCTTCGCATTTATAATCATTTTATAAAAGCCTTATTTGTTTATTTTTTTCTAATATTTTTTTCTCAAGTTTGTTTAGCTTATAGTATTGATGATTTTTTACTTGACATTTTGATGTTATACCAAAATGGATTGGATTCAACATCAAAAGAAGCAGTTGTAACAAGAATTTCATTATTTTCTAAACTTTTGGAAAAAGATAATGAGAAACTTGCAGAATTAGCAATAAAATTATCTAATTTTAACAAAAAACAAAAATTTTTAATTTACAAAATCTTAAAAAATTACTTAAACGAAAATATAATAAATTACCTTTTTCCAGATATTAAAAAGCCAATAGAAATGGACATTAATTCAAAAATCAACGATAAAACGGCAAGCATGACTATTATCGATGAGAACTATATATATAATAATGATGAAAACAAAGAAAAAAGCAATGAAGATAAAAAAGATGATGATAAAAAGCTAGACAATAATTCACAAAACAACAACCAGACAAAAGAAAATACTACTCAAACTTCTAACAATCAAGACAATAATAATAAAAATAACAATAAAAACACAAATAATAGCAATAATAATCAAAATAATAGTCAAAGTAGCAATAACAACAATGATAGTCAAACCAACTCTTCGAATCAAAAAACAGAAGAGAAAAATAATCAGACTAATAAACAGGAAAAAACTGTTTTCAACATTGAAGGATTGAAAGTTCCTCAGATTCAAGAAATATACAATAAATATACAATAGCAGAACTTGATAATATTTATAAAGATGCCGTAAAACTTTATTACAACAATGATTTGAACAAAGCCTTTATAGAGTTTTGGATATGTCTTGTTAATAATTTTAATCCAGAAAATTCATCGTATTATCTTGCTTTTATATATGAAAAAGAACAGGATTTTGACTCTGCTATTATTTTATACAAGAATTCAATTAATATATTTTTAGCAAAACAATCAGTAGATTCCAAATTCTTAAGTTACCTTTTTAAGAGATTAGGAATATCTTACAATCAAAAAAAACTTTTTGAGGAAGGGATACTTTATCTTAAAAAATCTATAGAATATTATCCTGCTGATGGAGAAGCATACTTTCAAATAGGACTTGCCTATTATAATCTCCAAAACTATGATAAGGCAAAAGAATATTTTCAAAAAGCTTTGCAATTTGGTTATCAAAAAGCTCAAGAATACCTTAAAAAACTAGGATAAATTTACCTTCTAGGATAATTTTTTCTTAATATTTTTAATTTCTTTAAATAAGTCTATTTCAGTAAGAGTATCTATTCTTTTAAGACTATTTCTATAAGTTTCAAATTTTTTTATATTCAGTATTTTTTGGATAGATTCCCAATTCATTGCTGTATTTAAGTAGGATGATTTAGAAATTACATATCTATATAAAGGATACCTTCTATGATGAGTTCGCTCTTCTTTAGCAAGAAATGAGGAGCCTATCAAAAATAAATTTGGCTTTTTATCATTATAAATTATCTGAAATTGTTTATATAATGTGGGTAATGTAGCTCCATAAAATGGGAAGATTGGAAGTTTTTTTAGTATACTAAATTTTCTTTCTTCATCAGTCTGCAAATTTACAAAAATAGGATTTTTATTTATTCTTTTTAATATTGAAGGATGGATAGTAGTTGAAAGAATAAAAGGGATAGAAAAATTTACAGTATTAAAGTATCCAAAAAAACCAGCATCGAAAATAACTTGATATTCTATTTTGATCTTTTTTTCCAACAATAAATTTACAGATGAGACTATGGAAATTGAAAAAAAATATTTATTTATAATATTTATATCTTCATTATCTAGTTGTTTTAAAACTTCTTCAACTTTATTTGATGCTCCCCAAAATATTAATCCTTTTTTCTCAGAAAAATCAAAATCAATTTTACTATTATCAAGACTCCAGTTTTTCTCTCCAATAATTCTTAAATTTCTAGTTATATTTTTTTCCCATAAAACAGAAAAATATTTTTCAGTCGAAATTGATTTATATCTTTTTTGTGCTTCTTCATTTATTATTTCAACCATTTTCTTTATATCTACTGTTGGGAAAAAAAAGTTAAGATCATCCAAAGGAATCAAATTTAATGGATTTTCAAGTAATAACTTAAATTTATTAAAATCATCATTATTAGCAAAACTATCTTGAAAATAGGATTCTATGAATTTTTCAAATTGAAAGATATTCTTTATTTTAATTAAACAAATTTTATTAATATTTACTTTAGTATTACCGTTGTAAAATTTATCTATACTAATTTCAACTTTTCTATCTTCTGGGATATGCAAGCAATAGACAACTATAAATAGATTGCTTAAAATAATTTTTGAATAATCTATTATGAAAAGACTTAAAATAAATGAATTAAAGGAAGAAAAAATAATGATAATCTGTAAATCCTTAATAAAAGAAGACTTTTGAAAAGATGGAATTAATAAATAATTCAAAAAATAAAAAAATGAAAGCCCTATACCATTTTCTAAAAATATGATTTTAGTTTTATTTTCTAAATCGACTTTATTGAATTTTTCACACGGCTTATATTTTGAGTATAAAAATTTATTATTTATCATAAAGGTTGGTGCACCATCTTTGGCAATTTCAAAATTATTTATATATTTATTGAAAAAAAAGTTTGCTAAATCTTTGGGTAAAGAAAAATAATTTGAGTTATCAAAAAATCTTGCTTTTAATCCATTCAAATTCATTTTTTTTCTATGTTATATTTATATGCATTTTCAATGAAACTTTTAAATATAGGATGAGGTTTGAAAGGTTTAGATTTAAATTCTGGATGAAATTGAACTCCTATCCCAAATGGGTTATCTTTATATTCTACAATTTCTACTAAATTTTTTGTTATATATTTTCCAGAGATTATAAGACCTGCTTTTTCAAATTGATCTTCATATTTATTATTAAACTCATATCTATGTCTATGTCTTTCAAAAATAATGTTTTCGCCATAGATTTTTTCAGCTAATGTTCCTTTTTTAATGTTGCATTCATATACACCAAGTCTCATTGTACCGCCTTTACGATCAATAGAATATTGATCTTCCATCAAATGTATCACTGGATTTGATGTCTCTTTAAATTCTGATGAATTTGCATCTGCAATTTTTAAGACATTTCTTGCATATTCTATAACCATACATTGCATACCTAGACATATCCCAAAATATGGGATTTTCTTTTCTCTAGCTATTTGAATTATTGCAAGTTTACCTTCTATCCCCCTACTACCAAAACCACCAGGGACCAAAATTCCATCTGCTTGATTTATAACTTTAGTTAAGTTTTCAGGATTTTTTTCGATTTCTTCTGAATCTATTTTCATAATATTAAGTTCAACCTTATTTGCAATTGCAGCATGTCTCAATGCTTCATAAACAGATTTATATGAATCTTGAAGTTTTATATACTTTCCAACAACAGCAATAGATATCTTAGGTTTTTTAGAATCAACAATACTTATTATTTCTTCCCATTTTTTCAAATTCGGTTTATTTGATGCAAGGCTTAATTTTAATGCTATTTTATCTTGTAAACCTTGCTGAGTATATATAATAGGCAATTTATAAATGGAATCTACATCAGGAGCTTCAAAAACATCCTCTTCAGCAATAGAGCAGAACATGGCTATTTTTCTTTTCATTTCTTTACTTAATGTACCGGAAATCCTTGTCATAATTATGTCTGGGACAATACCTATTTGCCTTAAAACACCCACACTGTGTTGAGTTGGCTTTGTCTTATATTCTCCAGCAACTTCAATCTTTGGGATAAGAGTCAAATGGATGAATATTGTATTGTTTTTATTTGAAAGGCTGAATTCTCTTGCTGCTTCTAAAAAAGGAATAGACTCTATATCTCCAACAGTTCCACCTATTTCAACTATTTGGACATCTGGATTTACTTTATCTGATAGACTTCTTATTAATCTTTGTATCTCTGAAGTGACATGAGGTATAACTTGAACAGTTTTTCCAAGGTAATCCCCTCTTCTTTCTCTTTCAATGACATTTAGATAAACCTTTCCTGTGGTTATTGAACTTAACTTAGAAAGTTCAGAATCTGTAAACCTTGCGTAGTTTCCAAGATCAAGATCAGTCTCAGCTCCATCGTCTGTTACATAAACTTCCCCATGCTGATATGGAGACATTGTTCCCGCATCAACATTAAGATATGGATCTATCTTTTGCATAGCAACTTTATAGCCCATTGCTTCTAAAATTGCCCCTATAGATGAAGCAGCTATACCTTTCCCTAATGATGAACAAACTCCACCAGTTATAAAAATATATTTTGTCATATTAACCTCTTGCTTTCTTTTCAAATTCTACAATCATATTTGCAAAATCAATTATTGAATTGAAAACCAGGACTTTTCCTTCCTCTTCAAGCATTTCAATTTTACTAAAATCCTCGTAAATTCTTTTATCTTTATATAAATAATCATATCTATGAATTATAACTGGAATTATCGAACAATTTTGAGCAAAATATATATCTGAAAGTCTATCTCCTAAATAAAAAGTGGATTTTTGATCAATGTTAAACATCGCCCTAAGTCTTTCGAAAAGACCTTTCGAAGGTTTTCTACAGTTGCAATAATATTCAGGAAGATGAGGACAATAAAAAAATCCATCGAAATTGAAGTTATAATTTTTAGTAAGATATAAATTTAAGTTTATGTAATTTGATAAGAGTGTTTTCTCTTCAAAATTACCTTTTGAAATTCCCGATTGATTAGATATTATAAATAGATTAAAGCCATTTTGTTTAAGCTTAATACAGGATGGTATCACATCTTCAAAGAAATATTTAACTTCAAAGGCAGGACTATAAACTTGATCCTGCATTAAAGTATCATCTTTATCAAAAATAATTGCCTTTAATTTCTGCATAACAATATATATCATTAAAAGAAAAAAAGTGAAGAATGTAATTATGAAAATTATATAAATTTTAAGAATTGCTTTTAATCTTATAGTTTATTTATATATATTATAGGAATATATCTTTTCTATCTCTTTTCTCTTTTTTTCCTTAGGCATTTGATCAGTAAAACCTAAGGCAATAAGAACTATTATTTTTCTATTAAATGGAATTTTTAGAAGTTTTTTAATTTTTTTTTCATCAAATATTCCAAGAATGCAGGTAGCCAAACCTATATCTGTCGCAGCAAGACAAAATTGCATAACGCTGCAACCAATATCGAAATTTGCGAAATTTCTACCCAAAGCTACCTGTCCTATTGAGAGTTCAATATTTTTAGGTTCTTCTGTAACGACTATGATAGCAGATGCGTCTTTTGCAAATTGGTTAAATCTTATTTTACCTATTGTCAAATATTCGACAACTTCATTTTTTAATATAGGGTCATCAATTACAATATACTTCCAAGGTTGACTATTAGAAGCTGAAGGAGCCAACCTTGCTGCTTCAAGACATCTTAATATTTTATCTCTTTCAATAACTTTATCTTTAAGAAAATTTCTACAAGAAAATCTTTTTTTAAAAAGTTCAAAAACTTCTTGATTCATTTTTATTCCTTTAATAAATTCATTTCATAAATTTCGCCAAATTCATCTTTGTCAATTCTATTGAATCCTATTTTTTTCAAATATGATGAGTGTAAATTGTGTGATGCATGGGTTCTAAGTTTGGTATATCCATGTTGAAAAAAATAATTTTTGTTTTTTACAAATAAAAAATCTGCAATCTTAAAATCTCTATAAGCTGGAATAACATAATCCAAATGTATATAGTCAAAGTTCTCTTTTTTTTCAATTATAATAAGACCAGCAGGAATAAGGTCTCTTAATATAAAAAAGTATCTTATATCCTTATCTTCCAGATTATTTAATATTTTATTTTTGCTCTTAAAATCAAATAATGGAAAAAATTTATTAATGTCTTTATTGTAAAACTCAATAAATTTTTGAAGATACGATGAATTTGACAATACTTCAAGCAAAGAAAAATATTCTGAAGTTTTAGACATTTTTAAAAGAAAATATACATTGACAAGACATATAAATAAGTTAAGAAAACCAACGGGATATGATTTTATTATAAAACCATAAATAGAAAAAATTAGACTTCCAGCTAGATTAAGTATACGAAGCCATATGACAGAACTCATCATAAGAGAGATAGCTACAATAAAAGAAGCAAGATAACCTAAAATTTCTATAATATGCATTTAAATTCCTATTTTTCAAAAATTTAATTAATTTTTTATTTTTATCAAAATAAAATTATTTGATTTTTCAAAATTTTAACGAATAATTTATTAAAGGTAGTTAAAAATGATTCGAACTTCACAGTTCCAGTTTAAAAAAGTAAAAAAAGATAGTTTCTTGTTTTCTATTACTATATTTCTAATCTTGTTAGTTTCTTTTTCCTTCTTTTCTCAGACAGTACCGAAAGCGATAAAATTTCCAGAAAATGCTAAGGGAAATTATTTTGTAAAAGTTTTTTATGAAAAAGATGGTGAACTTTTCAATTTTTATTCTGTAAATCTTTTTGAGGTTCCTTTTCAACTTAAGGTTTATATAGGTAATTTGAGTTTATTCAAATATTCAGAATCTTTTCCTTTTTACTTTATTTCAAAAGCAAAAGAAGGGAAAAAGTTTTTATTTTCATTAAAAACAAATGAAAAAATAGAACCAAAATTCTGGCTTGAAATATGCGTAGGTGATCCTTTATCATCATCTATGGATAATTATATTTATACCCTTCCCTATGAACATAATAAAGAATTCTTTGTTTATCAAGGATACAATTCAAATTTTACTCATAAGGGCTCTGCATCATACTCGATCGATTTTTCTATGCCTATTGGAACACCTATTTGCGCGGTGAGAGATGGTATAGTATACAATGTTGTAGATAATAATAATAAAAGTGGTCTTTCAAGTTATTATGCTAAATATTCTAATTTTATTTCAATATATCATCCAGATGGGACTTATTCAATTTATGCTCATATAAAATATAAAGGAAGCATAGTTAAAGTTGGTGAAAAGGTAAAATCTGGACAAATCATTGGGTATTCAGGAAATACTGGAAGAACAAGTGGACCACATTTGCATCTTCAGATAAATTTACCAACATACATGTCACACAAAAGTGTACCTGTGCCCTTTTTAGATATAGATGGAAATGGTTACTATATCAAAGAGGGTAAAACTTATAGATCAATTCATATTGAATATCTTACAGAACCAGCCTATCAAAACTTTTTAAATAATATTAATTCTCAATTTGCTCTTTTCCCATTTATATATTATGTAAAACCAAGACATCAACCTTTACTTGACGATGATACAATAATAAATTATCCAGAAGAAGAATTTGAAGATTAATTATACTTCTCTATTTTAATCCTTTCTTATTTTAATCCTTTCGCAATTTTTATCACATTAATAGCTCCATCATAAATACCGATTTTTTTGTTTTTTACTATATTTTCACAAAATAAAGGTACTAAATCATCTTCTTCTATCAAAAGAGAAAGAGCTTGTAAAACTTGTCCTTCTTGTGAACATTCTATAGTTCCATCCCCTATTTCAGCAGATCTTATAGCTCCCCAAGCTTCATGCCCTCCAACTCTATGAATAAAAAGCTTAGGAACTGGATAATAACTTAATTCACTTGGTTTTGTTATTAAAATATCACTAAATCTCATTAAAAGATTAGTAAAGTATACCGCTGAGAAAATATCTTTATCATAAAATAAAATTATTTCGGCTTTATTTAAATCTTCTATTTCATTTTCAAAAAAATCTTTTGCACTTTCAAGATTTTCATATTTTCTATATTTCATATCAAAACTTTTAAGCAAATTCTCGATCTCATTTTTTCTATCAATATGGTCTCCACAGTTTATAAAAAGGCTTAATTTATCTTTTTTTGTATATTTTATAGATTCACTTATTATTTTTAATATAAGATTTTTTTGTGCTCCAGCTCCACCAATAGATATAAGGGTTCTTCTTGGCGCTTTATTTTTTACTCTTTCTATCCTTTTTTGACAATCATGTTCAACATTTTCAAGTATCTCATAATCTACATAATGTCCAACGAGAGATATTTGATCAGCTGGAATTGGATTTAATATCTGATTTTTTTTTCCCATTTCTCGTAAAATCCTATAACCAAAATAACTAGAAGGTCCTTGGATACAATGTTTTGAACCAGGAGCAAGATGAAGAGCCATTGGCCAATTGTCAACTATTGCATTAACAACATTTGAAAAACCAGCATGAATCGCAGCTTGTGCAGGCCATCCATGAGCAGCAACAAATGGAAAATTTTTAGGAAGAGAATTTAAAACAGGTGCAAAAAGTTCAGTCATATTTAAATCATCTAAATTATAAGTTAATTTTTTGAAACCTATTGAATTAAGTGGTTCCCAATATAATTTATCAAAAATTGGGAATTGTTGTGACAATCTTGAACCTAAAGAATATAGTGAATTCAAATGAGCTATTATTTTACTAGCACAGGAACCTTTTACATTCATAAAATCGAGCCAATATGGTGTAAAACCAAGAGCTTTGGCAGCAGAAGAAAAAGCTAAAGACAATCTATAATGTCCATAACCCATTCTGATAGTTCCAATTATTACTCCTTTATTTAAATCTAGATCTTCTATTTTTTGTTCAAATTTTTCTATATTTTTGTTAACTAAAACCTTTATACCAAAATTCTCAGTCACAAGATTATTTATACTTATTGGGCAAAGTTCTATTTTTTCATTTGGAACACCAAATTTTTTTTCTAGCTTTTTCTTTTTTGAAATTGAATTTTTAACCTTTTTATCCGAAAATTTGTTTCCAAAAATATTATCTATCATGAAACACCTCTCAAAAAATTTCTAATTAAATTATACCACTATTAAAATTAATTTCAAAGAAAACAACTTAAATTTAGTTATTTCCTAGTAATAGATGATAAAATAATTTTTAATTAAATTAATTTATAAAAATTGAAGGGATTGATTAAAATTTGATTTTAATAATAAGTTTGATAATAAAAAATTCTGGGGTGTAGGGACTCGAACCCCAAACACTCGGAACCAAAATCCGATGTTCTGCCACTTGAACTACACCCCAACTGACATAAACAAGATAATAAAATTTTATAAAAAAGCAAGAGGGTTTAATTTATTTCTATTTTCTTACTAAATTATAAGGGATCAAAAGGATATCTGGATAATAGGATTTTTTAGCGAATCTTAACTCGGCAATTCCAAGATCATCCTCTCTATTTATATATTTGTACTTTTGAAGTAGATGCTTTGAGGTAATATTATTTATTACTTGGGGAATCCCTATATAGTTTATATCGAACTTTTCGAAATGAATGGTAGCCATATCCTGATTTTGTTTACTAAAAACAGAAAAAGCAATAATTGATGAATCAAATTCTATTATTATTAAACCTATATCTAATTCCTTAAAATAATTGCATGAATTTTTAAGAACTTTTAATTCGATCTCTAATAATTCTTTCTCTGAACTACTATCTTTTTCTAAATCCTTGTTTTCACTTTGTTCGACATTTTCATTTGTTCCAGTGTTTGCTTTATTTTTTGCCCACTTTTCAGCAAGTTCTACACATCTTCTAAATTCCTTACAATCACTATTGGATCTATCTAAAATTGTCACATTAAATTTAGGATAATATCTCATGAATTGAGATATTAAATTCCTTTTCTTATGGAACTTTCTACCACTCAAAAGAGCAAGTTTCTCAGTAAAATAAATATAGTTTGCATTATCTTTTGATTCAATCAGATTAAAAAATTTATTTAAACTTTTTTCATTTTGGTTTTGGACTTCAAGGTTTCTTATATAATCTTCATCAAAAAAGCAAAAATTCCCCGATAAATTAGAAGAAATAAATGAATCAGATACATACAAAATTTCATTTAGAGAAAAAGGTTCACCTACAGGCTTAAAAATAAAATCTGTTGATTTATTATATATAATTAATCTTTCTTCATAGATAGTCCAATAATAATCGTACACTATTGACCAAGAAAGAAGATTAAATAGATTTAAATCACAAAATTGTTGTGGAAACTTTTGAAAATAATCTAGAAATACTTCTTTATCCTTTATGTCGATCTTTTTAAATTCACCTATATTTTTAATTATCATTTTCTTCCTTTAATAAGTTACTTTTAAATATCATTGGTATAAAACCTTCCATATTTTCAAAACCAATTTTCTTATAGAATTCAGAAGAATCAGGAGTTGAAATAAGTCCGATCCAGTTAATTTTTTTAATCTTAAGGTAATTTAATATGTAAAGAACAAGCTTTTTTCCAATCCCTTTTTTTCTAAAATTTTTTGATACTACAACATCTTGAATATATGCATCAGAAACCTTATCAGATATTGCTCTACCTATACCGACAAGCTGTTTATTATAAAAAGCTCCAATAAAAATTAGACTATTTTTGATGATCTTCTTGACTCTATCTGGATCTTTTTCATCTTCATCATTCCACCAACCAGCCTCTTTATATAATGAAATAACTTCTTCTGATTTTATTTTTTTAATAATTTTTATTTTTATCTGTTCTCTCATTTATCTGTTCTTAACCAAGATATTAAAACAAACTATCCTTCTCTTTTATTTTTTCCCCAAGAAGTTCATATGCCTTTTGATTTGCTACCCTACCCTTTGGAGTTCTTTTTATATAACCCATCTGTATTAAAAATGGTTCATAAAAATCTTCTATTGTTCTCGTATCTTCTCCAATCGATACAGCCAAGGCATTTAAACCAACTGGGCCACCACCATAGTCTTCAATAATTGTTTTTAAAAGTTTAATATCATTCAAATCAAGCCCTTCCTCTGTTATCCCAAGTTCATGTAAAGTTTCTTTTACTATCTCGTCAAAAATCTCCTTTTTATTCTTATATGTAGCAAAATCACATACTCTTTTAACAAGATGAAGAGCTATTCTTGGCGTTCCACGACTGCATCTTGCTATATGTAGAGCAGCTTCAGAATTAACATTAAACCCAAGTTTAGTAAAAGCATTTTGGACAATTATTAGCATCGAGTCTATTGAATAATAATCTAATTTTAATATAAGACCGAACCTACTTCTAAGGGGTTTGGAAATATTTCCAGCCAATGTTGTTGCACCAATAAGGGTAAATGGTGGTAGATTTATCTTTATGCTTTTAGCTGTAGCTCCCTTACCTATGATAACATCTATATGATAATCTTCCATGGCAGGAAATAGTATTTCTTCTAGATTTATTTTCAATCTATGTATCTCATCAATAAAGATAAAATCATTTGATCTAATAGAAGATAGTATCGCAGCGAGATCGCCAGATTTTTCAACTGTTGGTGCGGATATTATTTTTATGTTAGAATTCATCTCTTTTGCAATTATTTGAGCTAAAGTTGTCTTGCCAAGTCCAGCTGGTCCATAAAAAAGGATATGGTCCAACTGTTTTCCTTTGGCTTTTGCTGCTGAAATGGCTATTGTGAGCTGCTTTTTAACATGATTTTGACCTATAAAATCCTCGAGTTTTTCTGGTCTTTGGATTATATTAATTCTTTCATCTTTTTGAAAAATCTTTTGAGGTTTTTCTTCATTTATCATTTTCAGATTCGATTTTTTTATTCCATTTTTTTTTGTTATCTGGCAATTTATTTTAATTTCACTATTTAATATCTTCTATCTCGTATTTCTTATTATTTTTCTGATTATTTCTTATTATATTTCTTTTATTTTTCTTATTATTTTTCTCGCAAATTAATCTTGTTTTTTATAAAAATACCACCAATAAAAATAGTCCCTATTGAAACTTAGATAACAGTGATAAAATGCTTTTAAAAGCATCTTCAAATTCCATCTCTTCAATTTTTTTACTGCTCTGTTTTCTAAAATTATTAATTGCCTTTTCTATTTCTAATTTAGAAAATCCAAGTGTTTGAAGACCCTCTACTAGTTCATTTATTATCGAAATGTTTCTGGTGGATAATTTGCCCAATTTGCCTGTAAGTTCAAGTATCACTTTTTGTGCTTGTTTTTGACCTATTCCTTTCACCTTTACAAAAAAATTTGCATCTTGATTTTCAATGGCTTCGATAAATTCTTCTGGTTTTCCGAAATTAAATATTTCAAGAGCCTTCTTAGGTCCTATTCCTTCTACTAGAATAAATTTCATGAAAAGATTTTTCTCTTCTTCTGTATAAAATCCGAACAATGAGAGTTCATCTTCTTTAACATGAAGATATTGATATAATTTTATTTCACTTCCTAATGGATAATCTTTCAAAGCAGTATAAGTATTTAATGATATTTTACATAGGTAACCAACACCACCAACATCAATAATGCATTTACCTATAGTAAGCTCAGCTAATTTGCCTTTAAGATAGGCATACATAAATTCCCTTTGTAATTATGAATTTTATTCTTTTCTTACTCAAAAACTAATATTATATTTTTTTATAAGATGAGTAATACCACAAGCAATAGCATCTGCAGCATCATCAGATTTTGGTGATTCTTCAAGATTAAAAAATCTTTTAACCATACTTTGAACTTGTCTTTTACTTGCTTTACCATATGAAGTAACAGAAAGCTTAATCTCTAAAGGTGTATAGTTATATACTGGTATTCCTCTTTTTTCACTGAGATAAAATATAACTCCTCTTATTTCAGAAACATGCATTGCAGTAGTTATATTTCTTATAAAAAAAAGCTGCTCGATGGCTATTTCTTGTGGATTATACTTATCACAAATCGAAAGAAAAGAATCTCCAATTTCAGCAATTCTTTTCTCAAATGATTCAATCTTAGTAGTTACAGTACCATATACTACAAGTTCTGCACAATTTTTTTCAATATCAGCATCAATTATAGAAAAACCAAGGATTGCATATCCGGGGTCGATGCTTAAAATTCTCACGGATTAACCTGAAGTTTGTTCATATTTTTCAATTATTGCATCATCTATGTCATAATTAGCATAAACATCCACGACATCATCATTTTCGTCTAGAACATCTAAAAGTTTTAACATCCTAATGGCTTCATTTTCATCAAGTTTAATTGTGTTATCTGGGATCATAGTTGCTTCGACAGAGGTGTATTCTACTTTTTTTGAGTCTAGAATTTCTTTTACATTTTCTGTTTCATTAGGGTCGATATAAATTTCCCATGTGTCTTCTTTTAATGCATAATCATCTGCGTTTATTTCTAAAGCAAGACCTGCAATATCATCTTCATTATATTTAGACTTTTCTAGAGTAATGACTCCCTTATACTTAAACATCCAACCAACACAACCATTTTCACCAAGATTTCCACCATATTTAGATAGAGTTGCCCTTATTGCAGAGGCAGTTCTATTTTTATTATCTGTTAAAGTCTTAATCATCATTGCTACACCTGCTGGACCATAACCTTCATAAAAGATCTCTTCATAAGCTTCGCCTTGAATTTCACCAGTACCTTTTTTTATTGCCTTATCAATATTATCTTTTGGCATATTCGCAGCTCTTGCTTTTGAAACAACCGCTCTAAGTCGTGGATTCCCATTGATATCTCCACCACCTATTCGTGCTGCAACCTCAATTTCTCTAATAAATTTGGTAAAGAGTTTGCCTCTTTTAGCATCATTGGCACCTTTTTTATGCTTAATAGTTGACCACTTATTATGACCTGACATTTTTCCTCCTACATAAGTAATACCAAAAATTTATATTTTTACAAGAATGTTACAATTTTATTATTTAAAATAATAATAGATCAAATCAAAAATATTACTTTTTTTATTGATTTAATGGTTTTTGTATATTTTTTTTATCTATTATCACCCATAAACCAAGTATTATGAATATAACTGGCCAAAATTTTAATATATTGAAAGAGATAAAAAATAAGCATAAAGATACCAAAAAAAGAATAATTGCAGGTATTGCTAAATCCCTTTGTTTTCCTACTATAGAAGATATAAAGAAAGAAATACTAACTATTAAAATCAAAATTGGCCATAGTTTATTGAAATTTACCCAGGAAGTAAAGATATTATAAAAGAAAAATAATGAAGATAAAGATAATATTATGGCTGGAATATAAAAGATATATTTTGTTCTTGAAGACATTAAAAATAATAATACACCTAGAATTAATAAACCCAATGGCCAAAATTGAATCTTCCAGTTATACATATTTCCAATTATTAGAAGTGTCCCTATTATAATCAACAAAATACCTATAATTTTTTTCATAAATTTACTAAATTCTATTCGTTTTTATCTTCAGATTTTGCCGTTCTTTTAAAATTTTTAGAATCAAAAATTATCCATAGACCTAAAATAATAAGTGCAATTGGCCAAAATTTTAAAAGGTTCAATGAAATAAAAAATAACCCAACTGTAATAATAAGGAGAATATTTGCAGGCACAAAAAAACTTGACTCTTTACCAACAATAGCTGTTATATAAAAAGCTAAACTTACTGAAAATACATACAAAGGCCATAAATATTTCTGATAACTCCAATTTGTTGCGACATTAAAGAAAAAGAAAATAGCTAAAAATGTAAGTATTGTCCCTGGAATATAAAGTCCATTATTTTCTCGACTAGCTCCGAAAAGAAAAAATATTCCAGGTATTAAAAGAGCAAGAGGCCAAAGCTCTAAATTCCAATTTAATGAATAATTAAAAATCAAAAAAACACCAACGATAATAAGCAAAATACCAAATATCCATCTATTCATTTTTCCCTCCTATTTTTTAATTTCAAATTTAATCTTTTTCTCTTTCATTATAATTTGCTAATTTTTTTGTATTATACAAATTTTAAAATTAGTTCTTTCCGTTTTCTATTTTATTATAATTTGCTAACACGTCTTTTACTGTCTATTTGTGCAACAAGAATATACCTTTTTAATATAAAATAAATAAATATTAGAAGTGGAACAATTGCAAGTCCATATAGAATTTTTACAAAAAGAATATAATCATATAAACCATGAAAAAAAGATGAGAGAGAAATAGCTAAAAATAGAAAAACGTATTTTTGGGTCTTATTATATGCAAATTTTGCTCTACCAATGTAAAATCCCATAATTGCAGCAAAGAATGAATGAGCAGGCACTGAAAGAATAGCCCTCATAATTCCTACTGAGAAACCACCTTTTATAACATAAAAGATATTTTCAAAAGTTGCAAAACCTAAAGATACAGCGACAGTATATACTATCCCGTCCATAATTTCGTTGAATTGTGAAGATTTATAAGGTCCAACCATAACCATAAAATATTTTGAAGATTCTTCTACCAATCCAACCACTATAAAAGCTTTTATTATCTGCACAAAAAATCCAGAAAACATATTTAATATAGTAGATTCTAGCAAAATTTCAAGAACAACAGCAATAATTGCAGAAATAAAGCCCAAAAAAAATGAAACAAGAACTTTTCTTACAGGTTCTGGCTCGTATTTATCCAACAAATAAAAATAAATAATCAGAAAAACTCCCGGGGCTATTGCTAAAGCAAAAAGGCCAAATATCATATTATTCCTTCTTTTTTAATTATATAATAATAAATTTTTTTAATCTTAAAAGTCAACTTACACTTTTGTAGAGATAATTTAATAATTTTTTCTATGCTTAAGTATGCATTTGATTATCAATAAGTCAATTGTTGAAAAAAGATTTTTCATCAAGTTTTATAATATAAACTGCTGGTTGTTCATATGGATGAACATCTTTTAATGTTTTTAAAACATTATCAATACAATTTTCATCGACTATAGTTTCAAATCTTACTTCTTTTACAAATTCATCTTTCCCTTTTTCTCCAATGTATGGATTTGCATTTTCTAATGGTCTAAATCTTCCTATTCCCTCACAGATAAAAGCAGCTCTATCATATTTTGAAAACTTACCAGCTCCAGCATTAAAAAGGGCATCTATTACTTTATCTTTATCTTTTTCTGGAATAAAGGTGATTAAAAGATACATTAATACCTCCTTCCATTTATTTAATTGAATCTAATTGCCTTATTATTTTTAATTTTATTAAAATAAAAAGTTATTAAAAAATCGATACAATTAAAATATATTATTTTTATAAAATAATGAATCAAATTTGTTTGAAAATAGAGATTAAAAATTAATATTAAAGGCTATATATAATTTTACTTAACCTTTTCATTAATGAATTTTAGTAACTGATCTTTAAAAAGTTCGGGGTCTTCAACTATAATAGAATGTCCGATATTATCAAATTCAACAAGGTAAGAATTTGGAAACTCATTTTTTGTCTCTTCAACCATATCTTTGGTTATTATTATATCTTTTTTCCCCCACATTATTAAGACTGGTTTAGTAAAATTTGTAAATTTACCCTTACAGTTAAACTTCTCTAAAGATCTTGGATGAGCTGTATAAGAAAAAGGAGCCATAAGCATCGCATCATCTGTAAGTTCATTTAAATATCCATAATCTTTAAGTTCAGGTGCAATTGCAGATAAAGCCTTATACATAAGATCCCTACTTGTCTTATACATCTCTATTATTGGATAATGCTCTTCAGGTGTTTTAAGTCCTGTTACAGAACTGCTATCAACTAATACAACGGCTTTGGGGACATTTGGGAATTTACTTATAAATGAAATCACGATAGCACCACCAAGGCTATGCCCTACAATTATTGGGGAAATTAATGCTAGTTTATCGATAATTTTTTTCAAAATATTTGAATAATCATCTATCTCAGCCGTATTCATATGTGAAGACCTTCCAAAGTTAGGTAAATCAACAGCATAAACTTTATGATTTGGAATATCCATAACTTTTTTCCACCATCTTGAAGATCCCGTATTACCATGAATGTATAATATCGCTTCTCCTTCACCTTTTTCTACATAGAATATTTTCAAACCATCAACCTCTATAAATTTACCGTCCATAATCTTTCTCCTTTGAAAGTATTTAATAATTGCAATATATGGTCTTTGTAAATATTTATGATATACTGTTATTAAACCCCAAGAGATACCTTGAGGAAAGAACAATGTAAAAAAGATTAGCAGTAGACCAATTATAACCGATAACCAAGGTCCAAAACCACGGCTAAAGAAAAACCTTAACCCTATTATAATAATAGCACCAGCAAGGCTTCCATCTAAAGAGGCAAGGCCACCTATCATGATCATTGCAAGTAAATCTAAAGATCGCGAAAGGCCAAAATCTGAAGCTCTGATATAACCTACACAATGAGCATATAAAGCACCAGCTATTCCACTAAAAAATGCACTTATCATGAAAGCTGAAAGTTTTGATAGGGAAGTATTTGTTCCAAATGATATAGCGACTATTTCCTGATCCCTCACCATCTTCCACTTTATACCAGAAGGCCCTTCAACAATATTTTTTAATATAATTAAAGAAATAGAAAAAACAAAAAGTACTGTTAAATATGAGTAGAATTCGGAACTTGAAATCTTTGGAATACTTCTTATTCCATCGTGAGCTCCAAAATATGGCATAACTGATATTAATTGTTCTATTACTACACCAAAAGCCATAGTTGCTATTGCAAGATAGAAACCTTTCATTCTAAGAGAAGGAAATCCAATTATAAGTCCAAAAATTGAAGCAAAAATACCAGAAATTAAAATAGTTGTATATATTGGAAAACCAAGCTTCATTGAAAGTATAGCACTGGTGTATGCTCCAATAGACATAAAAGCAGCATTACCGATAGAAACCTGCCCCGCATAACCAGTTAATATATTTAATCCCATCGCTGCTATTGTAAAAATAATTATCTGAGTAAGTATTATCAAAATAAAACTTTGATTTATGAAAATCAAACCTAAGATTATACCAATAATAAAATATATTATACTATTTTTAATCCAAGACATATTAGACCTTTCCTTTAAATTTGGCTCCAAAAATACCAGTCGGTTTAATTATTAAAGTAATTATTATGATAAGAAGGATTATAGATAGCTGCAAATCTACAGAGTTAATAGTTGAAATGCCCAATTTGGTAAATAGTTGATCTAAAACCAAAATAACGATTTTTTCTAAAACACCAAGAATAAGACCACCAGCGAATGCTCCAATGAAACTTGAAAATCCACCAAAAACTGCAGCGGTAAATCCATATAATTGAAAATTAACAAGCATAATAGGATTTACAGTTGTCTTCGGAGCAACTAAAAATCCAGCAAAGACCGCAGTAGATATGCCTAAAGCCCAAGCCAAACTATCCGCCAAATTGACATTTATACCGACTACTTTAGCTCCAATTTCATCTTCAGATCTTGCTATAAGAGCAAGTCCCGGTTTAGTTAACCTAGAAAATAATATTATCAATATGGATAGTGAAACTGCAACTAAAAAATTAGCAAAATCATTTGTCGGTATAATTAAAGGGAAATTATTTGGATTTAATTTCTGCGGTAGATAGATCAATTTTGGGGGAAATGAAAAAATATCCTTAAAAAGAAGAGGCTGAGTTCCCCATATTATTAAAGCAATTCCTTCAAAAATGAGAAGCACCCCAAGGGTAATTATCAACATTGAACTATGTGAAAGACCTTTTACCTTTTTCATTAAAATCTTATCCATAAAAATACCAAGAATAGCTCCAAAGATAAGGCCGAAAAAGATAGAAAGGAAAAGATTTTTCGTCAAAGCAAGGATTGTCCAACCAACAAAAACACCTATCATACCAGAATTACCATGTGCGAAGTTCATAACTCCAGTCGTTCGGTATATTAAAGATAACCCAAGGCCAATAATTCCGTAAAGCGAACCAGAGAATAACCCAAATATTATAGATTGTAAAATCCTAACAAGCATTTTTAACTCCTAGATACCTAAATATGCCTTTCTAACAGAATCTTCATTTAAAAGCTTTTTAGATTCTCCTTCTACTACAACCTTTCCATTTTCAAGTATATAAGCTCTATCAGCAAAGGACAAGGCTTGGTATGCGTTTTGCTCTATCAATAAAATTGATATCCCTAATTTTTTTAACTCAGCTAAGGCCACATAGACCTGATCTACAATTATTGGGGCAAGCCCTAAAGATGGTTCATCAAGCATGAGTAATTTAGGATCACCCATTAATGCTCTCCCAATTGCAAGCATCTGTTGTTCGCCACCTGAAAGATAACCAGCAATTTGTTTTTTCCTTTCATATAATTTTGGGAAAAGATCAAATACTATTTTCATCTGTTTTTTAGCATTTCCTCTTGAAAAAGAACCAAGTTTTAAGTTCTCTTCTACTGCTAAAGAAGGGAATATTCTTCTTCCTTCTGGGCAAAGGATCATTCCATTTTTAACTCTTTTATTATATGGTAATTTTGATATATCTTTTTCCTGATAAAAAATCATGCCTTTTGCCTCAACTATACCAGAAATACCATATAATAAAGAGCTTTTACCTGCCCCATTAACTCCAATTACAGTGACAACTTCTTTTTCTTTTAGGCTTAGTGTGACAGATTTTACGGCTTCAATCTTTCCATAAGAAACTGAAAATTTATTTATTTCTAATATCATATGAATTCCCTAAATATACTTTGATTACATCTTCATTTTTAGATATGTGCTCTGGCTTATCCCTTGCTATGAATTTACCAAAATCCATAACAGTAACCAGATCTGAAATTCTCATGACGAGATTCATATCATGTTCAACCAAAAGTATAGTTATCCCCATAGATTTTAATTTTAACAGAATGTCATCAAGTTCTTTTTTTTCATCTGTATTTAATCCAGCAGCAGGTTCATCAAGAAGTAAAAGCTTTGGGTTAACGGCTAAAGCCCTTGCGAGTTCAACCTTTTTTAATATTCCATAAGGTAATGCACCTATATATGAATTCATTCTGTTTTGAATACCAAAAATCTTTGCACTATTAAACGCTATTTCTTCTGCTTCTTTTAAAAATCTTGAATAAGATCTAAAAACTGAAGAGAAAACATTTCCTTTATATTTATAAGTCAAAGCGGTTATAATATTATCTTTTATTGTTTGATATGGTGAAAGTTTTAAATTCTGAAAGGTTCTGACAATTCCGTAATTTATTATCTCAAATGGCTTTTTACTAAGAATATTAATATTTTCAAATGTAATTTCACCAGAATCAACATCAACAATTCTAGTTATCGCATTAAAAAGAGTGGTTTTCCCTGCTCCATTTGGACCTATAAGAGCGTGAATACTGCCTTTTTCTACTAAAAGATTCATGTTATTAACGGCAACTAATCCACCAAAACTGACAGTTATATCCTTGCAGTTTAACATTCTGTTTCTCCCAAATTCAATTAAAAAAGCCACTGAAATCGCTTTTTAGATAGATTATTAAAGATTTCAGTGGCTTAAATTTAATCATTTACTAATCCATTGTAATCCAATCAAAAGCTTTTTCAAGAGTTCCGTCCTCTTTAAATCTTAAGATATACATTGTTTGGACGCCTAATCTTGCTTTGTTTCCTTTTACATTTATAGGTCCATAAGTAATCATTGGACTTATTTTACCAATCCATTTATCCATTGACTCTAAGGCTGATATCAATTTTTCTCTTGTAAGGTTTTTACCTGCTCTATTAAGAGCTTCGGTGAAAATTTCTGCTGCAATCATACCAGCGACAGCATAAGCATTTGGAATTTCGCCAGCAAAAGTTGCTTGATAAACTTTAATAAAATGAGCATTTGGATCTGTAAAATCTACATTTACCCATGCTAAAGCTTCAACCCCATTGGCAACAGTTGCACCAGCTATTGCAGCAAATGTTGGATCCGCATTTGAGTATGTTAAAAGATAATTCTGTTTTGTTAATCCAAATTGTTTAGCCTGTTTAACAAAATTTGAAGATTGAGGAACAAATAGCATTACTATAACAGCATCTGCATTAGCCTCTGTAAGCTTTACAATATTAGATGAAAAATCTGTAGCTGTTGGTTCTATTGGTATTTCAGCTGCTAAACTCATGCCTTTTTTTGCTATAGTATTTTTTACTGAAGCGAGTTCTTCTTTTCCATCATCTGTATTCCTATAAACAATAGCAATTCTCTTTGCTTTTTTCTGTTCAATAAGATATTTAGCAGCGATGGCACCTTCTGTTGTATAGTTTGGTTGTACACCAAAAATATATCTTTTGGGAGGTATTGTTAAAATACCAGCACCAGCTGCTTGATAGACATAAGGAACCTTTTGTGCTTCAACATAATCCATTATAGCAAGATTACCAGGAGCACCAAGACCACATACAAGAGCGAAAACTTTGTCGGATTCGACTAATCTTTTAACTTCAACAACAGTATTTGAAGGATTAAAAGCATCATCTGCTACAATAAGGTTAATCTTCCTTCCAAAAACACCACCATTAACATTAACCCAGTTAAAATAAGCATCAAGACCCTTCTTTACTGGTACCCCTATTGCAGCTACAGGACCAGAAAGAGCCTGAAAAGAACCGATTTTGATTTCAGTAGCTGTGATACCATTTGTATCACCAGGGTTAGCTTGAGAAAAGACGATTGTTACAGCGAGTAGAATCAAGATCGCAAGATAGATTTTTTTCATATATCCTCCTTATCCATCTTAAAATTTTTTATTTTAACTCATTCTCTGTATGTACCCCATTTTATAACAGATGCAGCCCAAACGAAACCAAGGCCAGCACCTACAAGGACAATAAACGAATTTTCCTTTATTTTCCCACTTGCAAGTCCCAGTTCAATAGATAATATTTGGTCATTTTGTCCGAGATGTCCATATTCTTCAAGGTATGTTGTCTGATTTTCTGAAAGACCCAATTCTTGAAGTACTAAATTGTGAGCGGATCTTTTAAAATGAAGGATTGCAAGATAATCTATATCTTTTCTTTTTAAATTTCCAGATTTTTCCAAAGCATTATCAATAACTTTAAAAAAGTTTGGTAATGTCTTTTCATTAAGTTTTTTCTTAAATTCTTCTTCATCATTTACTATGAAATGAGCTTTATTTAAATCATCTTCTTTAACAGGCCAGTTCTTTGAACCAAATACTGGAAATAGACATTCTGTAGAAAAAGAACCATCTCCTAAAAAACTGGAAGCCAAAATTATATTTTTATCTGTATTTTTCTTTAATATTGCAGCAGCGCCACAACTTCCTATATCTAACATAAATCTTGTTGAAGGTTCACTCAAATCTATTAGATCATTATTTCTATATCCTGAAACAAGCAATACAGTATTTAAATCATCTCTTGCAATCATCATTGATTTAGCAACATCAAGCGCCATCATAAAGGAACCACACATTCCTTCCATATCAAAGCTCCAAGCATTTTTTGCTCCTATTTTATCTGCAACATAAAGTCCTGCGAGCCAGCATGGATAATCCTTATGTTGGGCTCCAAACCAGATAACTAGATCAATCTTTTCAGAAGAAATGTTGGCTTTTTCCAATGCGATTTTCGCTGCTTGATAACCCATTTCTGCCGTTGTTTCATCTTCGTTTGCAATAGGCTTTTTTATGACACCAAATTTTTCTTTAATAACATCTTCTGGAATATCTGTTTTTAATGAAATATCTTTAGCTGTCATAAATTTCTTAGGAATATAAACCCCAGTAGATATGAGCCCTATATTCATAATCAAACCACCTAAAATACTATTACATATATTAATAATTGAATATATTGTCCTTCAATTATTATATTTCCTCTATTATGCCTATTATAAATAGGGACTTCTAACATTTATTATGTTAGAGGTGAATCATCTCTTACTTTATTCATTTAAATAAGATTTAAATTTTCCTTGTCAAGAGTTTTTTTCATTTTTTTTCATTATTTTTAATATTTTAATCTTTCCAAATGTTTATTACTATTATTTTAATTATATAATATTTATATTTTTTTATTTGGTTTTAATATTTATTTTTGTAATTTTATAAGGTTTATATCTTCATTTATATTTTTATATTATATTTATATTTTCTGCTAAATAAAAATTTTTTCATATATTTTTATAAAATACTTGAAATATTTTTGCATTATTTTATTATTAAGCTGTTAAGTGAATCACTTCTTATTAGTACCATTATAGTCCATACAAAATTTATGATTTTAGCTATTTTATTAAGATATAAAAGGCTTAAAGCGATGAAGAAAAAAAATGATGAATCTGATTCTTTCAAAAAAATTATCGACTCAGCTATTAAACTTTTTTCTAAAAATTGGTACTCCTCGATATCAATAGCTGCTATCTGCAGAAAAGCTAAAATTTCAAATGGTCTATTTTATCATTATTTTCAAAATAAAGAAGAATTAATAAAACATATTTTAGAAAAAACTGTAAATGAAATTGAACAGCTTCTTCAAAAGATAAATGGAAATGATTTAAAAGAAAAAATAGGTAATCTTATCAATTCTCTATATAATTACACTTCAAGTAATAAAGAATTAATAATTGTATTTAGAGAAGGACAATATAGGTATTTCGAATTTGAAAGAAAGCTTTTTCAAATATATAATCAGGCATTAAAAAAGATATTAAATAAGGATATTCCTCTTTCTCTATACCTTTTTGTATTTGGTGGTTTAAGATGGATTTGCATAAGAAAAGCACTTTATGGTTCAAATGTTTCTATTGAATATGCAAAACATATTATATTAGAAGGTATTTTTAATAATTTTGAATATGATTTAAATAAAGTTTTAAGTCTACCTATAAAAATGCCAGAATTAAAGTACCCAATTCAGAGCAAAGATCGACTTATCGAAGCAGGTAAAACACTTTTCGGTCAAAAGGAGTACTATGAAGTTAATATCCAGAATATTACAGAAAAAGCAAATCTTGCTATAGGCTCTTTTTATAAGCATTTTAAAAGTAAGGAATCCTTTTTCGAACTTTTAGTTGAAATATCAGGGAAACAAATACGACATTTTATCAATGAAAATTTAGGTGATGAATTAAACAGATTAGAAATTGAAATAAGGGGAATATTTTTATTTTTGAATTACTTAAAATACGATAGAAATTGCTACAATATAGTTAGAGAAGCTGAATTTGTATCAGTACAAAAGGCTAAAGAATATTATGAATCTTTCGTAAAAGGATATAAAAAACAGAATAATTCTTTTATTTATAGCGGTAATTTAGATGAAAATCCAGTTTATCTTGAAACTGTAATTGAATTTTTACTTGGTATATCGCATTACTTTGGAATAGAATATATTTTCGATAACAGTGATATTGATCTATATCAAACATTAGACGAACTTGCGTATTTATTGAAAAATGGTCTAAAAAACGAGAAGTAAAAAAATTAAAAAAGAAAAATAAAAAAAAAGGAGTAGCATATGAGGAAAATAGCTATTTTGGGATCTGGAAGCTACTTTCCGGGAGAGCCAATTGAGAATGATGAATTGATGGAATTAACAAAGATATCATTCGACAAGGAAAAAATAGAAAATGTAATTGGTATTAAGAAACGACATATTGCAAAACTTCGAAACATAGATGAGACCACAGCTGATTTTGCAGAAAAGGCAAGCTTAAATGCAATAAAATCAGCAAAAATAAACACAGAAGAAATCGATCTAATTATTGTAGCGACAGATACTCCAGAATATATAAGTCCAGCAACATCAATTTTGGTTCAAGGAAGATTGCAAGGTTATCAAAGTAACACGATAGTTTTTGATGTAGCTGCATCTTGTGCTAGTTTTGTTACAGCATTTGATACAGCAGTAAGAATGATGAAAAGCAACCAAAGTATTAGAAAAGCTCTTGTTGTTGGTGTTTATAATATGACAAGATATGTAAGAGATGAAGATGCTTTTGGTTGGTCTATTTTCGCAGATGGAGCTGGCGCAATAGTAATAGGAGATTCCAATAATATTAATATTGATAGTAAAGAAGATTTACCTTTTTCTGATTATATCGATAGTGAATTTATATCTGATGGTACTCAATGGAATTTTATTGGAGTCTATGCAGGTGGCACAAGAAAGATAATAACTAAAGAAATTTTAGATTCAAAAAACTATGGTCTTGAATTAATTCAAAGACTTCCGCCTGATAGGAATATAAAACTTTGGCCTTCTTTAGTTGAATCCTTATGCAAAAAATCCAATGTAAAACTTGATGAGGTGGATTATTTTATTTTTACTCAGATTAATAAAAGTGTAATTATAGAAGTAATGAAAATATTAAATCAACCTATTGAAAAAGCTATTATGGTTATGGATAAATATGGTTATACTGGTTCAGCTTGTGTTCCTACAGCATTTGATGAAGCCATTAAAGAAAGAAAGATAAAAAGAGGTGACAAGATATTATTTTGTGCAAGTGGAGCAGGTCTTGCTGTCGGAGCAAATATATTTATCTATTAATAAATTTAATCATATAATATTGGAGGAACTATGAATAGGTTTAAGGAGATTTATAATTCAAAATTAAGAACTATAGAAGAAGCAATTCAATGTATTAAAAGCAATTTTGATATTGTGGTTGCTCAATGCGCTAGTGAACCTCAAGGAACAATGTCGAAACTTCATTTAATAGCTGATAAAGTAGAAAATGTAAGAGTCTTTTCTGTTTTGACTTTAAAGCCTTATGAATTTTATATGAATCCAGAAATGAAAGGCCATTTTGAGCTTGCAAGTTGGTTTCACGCTCCAGGTTCTCGTGAGGCCTTGAAAAAAGGGATTGGTACAGTAACCTACGTCCCAAATATGCTTCATAGAGCAGCAACCGATAGGATTCATGCTCATGCCCCGGAGGTTTTTATCGGAACTTGTACCCCTATGGATAAAAATGGTTTTGTAAGTTTATCTTTAGGAATAACTTATGAAAAAGATATACTTGAGCATGCTAAATTTGTCATTTTAGAAGTAAATCCTAGACTACCAAGGACATTTGGAGATACTCATGTTCATGTAAGTCAAGTTACATACTTTGTAGAACATGATCAGGAAGTACCAACTTTACCTGCCCCACAACCTAATGAAACAGATTTAATGATTGGTAAATACATTTCTGACCTTGTAGAAGATGGTTCTACAATTCAACTTGGTATAGGCGGGATACCAAATGCAGCGGCTCTTGCATTAAGAGAAAAAAAGGACCTGGGAGTTCACACTGAAATGATGGTGGATTCAATGATGGAACTTTATGAATTAGGAGTTATTAATAATTCAAAAAAAACCTTGAAAAAAGGAAAATTTATATGTACATTTGCAATGGGAAGTAGAAAATTGTACGATTGGCTAGATGAAAATGTTGCAGTTGACTTCGAAAGAGGTTGTTGGGTCAACAATCCTTATATAGTTTCTCAAAATAGCAAAATGGTATCGATAAATACCTGTTTAATGGTAGATTTCACTGGGCAGGTTGCAAGTGAATCAATTGGAATCAACCAATACTCTGGAACAGGCGGTCAATCGGATACAGCTCAGGGAGCAGTTGCAGGTTTTGATGGGCTTGGGAAATCTATTATCGCATGTTATTCAACTGCTAAAGATGGGTTAGTAAGTACAATAGTTCCAACTTTACCAGAAGGAACAGCTGTAACCTTACATAGATCATTCGTTGACTATATTGTTACTGAAAATGGTATAGCAAAACTTAGAGGGAAAACAGTTAAGGAAAGAACTTTAGAATTAATAAATGTTGCTTCTCCTAATTTTAGAGAAGAACTTTTAGAAAAGGCAAAAAAAATGGGATACATTTAATCTATTTACAATTTTTTAACTCAATTATATAATACTATTAGTAGGAGGTAGAAATGTCACAGATTTTCATCATTGGTGCCTATAACACTAAATTTGGTAATTTTGTTCAGAAAAACAAAGAAACTGGCGAAATTACAGATACTAAATCAATTTATGATCTTATGATTGAAGCAGGTAAAGGCGCAATACAAGATGCAGGCATTACTGCAGACGAAATCGATGCTGTGTGGGTTGGTTCATGTGCTCCAGGAATGTTTGCTAACCAAGAACATCTAGCTGCAACTGCTATTGAAATTGCTCCAGAATCTTTTAGATTTAAACCAATGACAAGGTGTGAGGATGCTTGTGCGTCTGGATCTGTTGCAATTTATGATGCTATTTATGCCATTGAATCTGGAAGAATTAATACTGCTTTAGTAGTAGGCGTTGAAAAGATGAATCTTTTAGATACTAAAGGGGTAACACATGCTCTTGCAACATGTTCGTATTGGCCAGAAGAAGGTGGCAAAGGGATGACTTTCCCTGGCTTATTTGCTGAGTATGCTAAAGGGTATAAAAAGCAGTATAATATCGATGATGCTACCTTTTCCAAAATGCTTGCTTCTGTTGCTGCTTTATGTTATAGGAATGGACTAGAAAATCCATTGGCTCATTTTGGTAAGGGAGGTCCATCAGATAAACTTGGACTTACAACAGTAGAAGCCATACTTAACCTTCCACCAGAAAAAAATCCTATGATAGCGGAACCTCTCAAACTCCATGATTGTTCATTAATTACCGATGGTGCAGCAGCAATTGTCATAACAAGAGATGATATTGCTATGTTGAAAAAAGAAAAAGCAGTTAAAATTGCAGGTATTGGACATGTTGTTGAAAGAATGGCAATTTCAGTTAGACCACAGATGTATAGATTAGATGCAGCTAAGCTTGCTGTTAAAAAAGCTTTAGATGAAGCAAAAATCTCTTCAAAAGATATCAATATCGCCGAAGTTCATGACTGCTTTACAATAAACCAACTTCTCTGTACAGAAGCTCTTGGATTTTCCGAAGATGGTAAAGCAGGTTATGATTACTTAAATGGAAGATTCGGACCAGATGATTCTATTTCTATAAACCTTTCTGGTGGTTTAAAAGCAAAAGGACATCCAGTCGGTGCAACAGGAGTCTCAATGCACGCTCTATTATATAAGCAATTGATTGGGCAACCAATTGGTATTACTCAGAAGAAAAAGCCATCTATTGCTGCAACATTAAATGTTGGAGGAAGCGCAGTTACAAATTGTGTAAGTATTTTGATTAAAGAATAATAAGAATCCCCCGAAAGGGGGATTTTTTATAATTAATTTATCTAAACTTTTATTTAACCCATGTAAAAAGTATAAGTAAAACCAATACCTATTTTAAAAGAGTTCAATACTATTCCAACACCATTAGCTACCATGCTTGCTATAAAAGCAGAAAGGAAGTTATCATCCTCTACTATAATTGTAGGAAATGTTGTAAAGATCATTCCAATCAAAATATTAATATTGAAAGCACCTTTTTCGGTCTCGCTCATTATTAAATCAAACCTTATACTGATATAAGGATAAAAAATATTTTCGAACTCTATCATAGATTCATGATTTGATGGGATAAGGTTATGTGTTATACCACCTTCAAAATAAAATCTTCTTATCGCTAGTCTAATAAAAGCATTTACATAAAGATCTTCATAGACCAAGTTATATAGTGCATCTACACCTACTCCTAAACCGAACCAACCACCAAAATAGTGTAAATAAGATAAATCAGCTAAAATATTGTGTCCGGATATTAAAGAAGGAGCATAACTTAAACCTAAACTTAAAAAGGAACCTTCAAAAGTCTCTTGTGCCAAAATCATTTTTGTGGATAAAAATATTAAGAGGAACAATAAGAAAAATAAAATTAAATATGATAATTTTCTCATATCTTTCTCCTCCTACTTTAATAAATAGCACAAATTTTTTACTTAAAACTTCCCTTTTCTACTATATAGTCATAGATCCCTAATAACTCTTTAGGTCTTTGGGGAATATTTATTTTATAATTCTCTTTAAAATAATAGCTTATAAAAGAATATTTTAAAATTTGACTAATTGGAATTCTAATCTTAACTATCATATTCGTATTATAAGGTAAGTATCCCCTAAAGGTCGTGATTTTATCAAAATTGATGATTAATTTGTTATTAATGATCAATTGAGAATTTTCAGGTAAAGTAAATTCCCAAAAATCTGATTTAATGTTGATTTCATATTCCTTAAATCTTTTATCCTCTTTTTGATTTAATATTTCGAAAAAATTTAAATTTTGTAACTTTACATCTTTTATTTCTGATACTTTATATCTACCTTTTTCGATTATTGGGTTTCCTAAAGATAATATAGATTTATGCCAAGGGTTATTAGAATATCTTACCTCATTATATGGTAATATTATAGATAATTGAGAACTATCCAAATCTTTTTCAATAGTCATTGAACTAAGAATAGGTCTATTTTCATCAAAATTGTAATTACTAATTATTAAGAATAAAAACACTATGCATAAAATAAATAAAAAAGTTGTTATCAGGCTCTTATCATATTTACTTAATCTCTTATAGTTTCCAGCAAAAATAGGAATAATTGGGAAAAGGCCAATAAAAGTAAAAGATATATTTTTTAATCCAAGTGCAATATAAGCTAAATAGGAGAAAGGAATTCCTATAGATAGAGTTATAATTGAAGGAATAAAACTAAAAATATAATAAGTTTTTTCTTCTACTTTATCGTAATGACTTTTGAATAAAATAGAAATAATAAAAATAAGAAGAAAAGAGATTGATTGAAAAAGAAAGATCAATGAAATTCCAGCTATAAAATTAATAACTATCAGCATCAGAATAAAAGAAAATAACGATGAAGTCAAATAGAATGAATAAAAATTAATAAATTTACTGAACTTAGATACAATAAGATGCACTATTAGAAAGGATAAGGCATATAAAAATATAAAATATAAATGTTCATTATATGGAGTGACATAGAAAATATTTAAATTTGGAAAAATTAAATAGAGGATGAACCTTGAAAAAAATAGAGTTAAAGCAAACAGAATAAAAAGAGCTAAGTTTTGAAAGAAAGAAATTAAAAGATTTTTAAAGGAAAATAGTTTCTTTATTAATGAAAAAATTAAAAGTATGATAATAATCAAAAATATAGATGATGCGAGAATAATGTAAAATGTTTTAGAAAAAATAAATAATTTCCCAAATAAAGTAAAATAAATATAAGGATTTTTATTTTTACTTATTAATTTTGTCGAATCAAAATGATAATCAGAAAAAGCATCAATAAAATTTTGAACCTTTGAAATAGTTTGATTAATAGAATTTGTGCTTAAATTTTTAATATTATCTAAAAAACTATGATATACAACAGAGTTTTGTAAAAATGCGAAGTTTAATCCATCGATATCACTTTCTAAAAAAGGAGTAAAATCAGTTCTATTTGGCATTCTTTTATAAATATCATTGGCAAAAGAAAATCCTATAAGATTTTTATCATATTTGGAATATTGCCTTATGATATTTCCATTTTTATCATTTGATTGAAATAGAATAGATTTACCTCTATTTCCTCTAGCATCAAGATTTAAAACTGCAGCTATTTTATCTTTTTCTTTATAATTTTCAACAAAATACTCAGCACCTAAAAGCCCGATTTCTTCAGCATCAGTAAATAAAAATATTATTGAATTTAATGGTTTATCTCCTTTTAAAATATCCATGCAGACATTTTCAAAAACAGCAAGGCTTGCACAAACAGCAGTTGAGTTGTCTGCAGCACCTGGACCAAAAGGGACTGAGTCATAATGAGCCACTATAATTATTTTATCATCGCTAGATCCTGGAATTTCAACATATATATTTTCAACTATTGCAAATATTGTTTGATTACCTGAATTGGAAAATTTAAAGTTATTTAATATATGGCCTTTCTGTAGAGTTGCTTTATAACCATATTTTTCAATAACTGAAACAATATAATTTTTAACATTTTCTTTTTCTGAATTACCATAGTAATGTGGGTTTTTAGCTATAACATTTAAATGATTGATGCTTAAGTCATAAATATTTTTTAGTTTATCATTTGAAGTTATATCAGATTTTGGAAATAATTGATAAGATGCTAATAGTAAAATAAAAATAAAAATCATACATCCTAAAAGCCAATAAGGATTTAAGGATTTTTTCATAAAAACCTCTAATTCCAGTATTTTTTAATCCTATTTTCCAGATCTCTTCTGTATTTTTCAAAATCGGCAATAGGGTTTTGGGCAATCCCTTCTTCGCAAGCTGCTTTAGCAACGGCTACTGCTTCATACTCTATTACCCTTGGATCGAATGGTTTTGGGACAATGTAATCTGGACCGAATTCGAAATGCTGGTTGTTGTAAGCTTTTTCGACAATCTTTGGAATAGGTAGTCTTGCAAGCTCAGCCAAAGCATAAGAAGCAGCTAGTTTCATTTTTTCCGTTATTTTCTTTGCTCTAACATCTAAAGCACCTCTAAAAATAAAGGGGAAACCCAATACATTGTTTATTTGATTAGGATAATCCGAACGACCAGTAGCCATTATCACATCCTTTCTTGCATCTTTTGCACTTTCATAAGAAATTTCTGGATCTGGATTAGCCATAGCGAAAACTATTGGATTTTTATTCATACTTTTCAGCATTTGCTGAGTTACACAATCTTTTACAGATACTCCAACAAAAACATCTGCACCTTTTAAAGCATCTTCTAAGGTTCTACAATTTGTATCAACAGCAAACTCCTCTTTTTCTACCGTCATTCCTTCTTTTCTTCCTTTATATATGACCCCTTTACTATCACACATTATTATCTGTTGCTTTGAAAGTCCTAGTTTTATAAAATGTTTAGCACAAGCAATACCAGCAGCTCCAGCACCGTTAAAGACAACTTTGATATTCTCCATCTTTTTTCCAGTAATCTCTAAAGCATTTAATAAACCTGCTCCTGAGATTATAGCTGTTCCATGTTGATCATCATGGAATATTGGTATGGAGCATTTTTCAATGAGAGATTGTTCAATATAAAAACATTCTGGTGCTTTTATATCCTCGAGATTTACCCCTCCAAAGGTTGGTTCAAGCAACTTGACTATTTCTATTATCTTTTCAGGATCATGGGTATCTATTTCGATATCTATGACATCAATATCTGCAAATCTTTTAAATAATACACCTTTACCTTCCATAACTGGTTTACTTGCTAGTGCTCCTCTATCCCCAAGTCCTAAAATTGCTGTTCCATTAGAAACTACAGCAACAAGATTTCCCCTATTTGTGTACTTAAAGACATTCAATGGATCTTTTTCAATCTCTAAAACAGGTGCTGCAACTCCTGGCGTATAAGCAAGTGATAGATCCACTGCTGTTTTGCATGGTTTTGTTAAGAGTGTAGCGATTTTACCAGGTTGCCCCATTTCATGATATTTCAAACTTTCTTCTTTTAAGTTTTTTATTGTGTGTTTTTTCATTTTTCCCTCTTTATTTTTAGTAATTCTTTCATATTTTTTAACAATTTTTATGTTACCTTCTATTTATATTCTTTTTTCTTAAACTATATTCGATTTTTGTTATTAATATTAGGAAGATATTATTAGAATGGAAAATTAAAATGTCTTAAATCATATTTTTCAATAAGCTCTTTAATCTGCTTTTGAAGAACTTGATCTATAGGAACTCCTTTATCTTTTCTATAAAGGTATGCATCATATTCTTTTTCTCCTGCTGTCCATATCCTTTGTTGCCCTGGCATTTTTTTTGAATTTCTAAGTTTTCTCATTATATCACCGGTTGTTTTCTTAAAACTTTCTAGATCTATAAAATTTTCTATATTAATAGCTATAAAAAAGTGTCCTAGTTTGTAGGGAATTTTTTTACCATTTTCATCATAACCTAAAAGGGATTTTAAGTAAGCTCCTCCAGCTAAAGCACTAGACAAAACCTCTACCACTACTGCATAACCATAACCTTTATATCCACCAGTTTCTTCACCAATGCCACCAAGAGGAGTCAAGGCCGCTCTTCCTTTTATTAAGTCTTCTAGAACAATATTAGGATCTGTTTTTGATTCTCCATTTTCGTCTATAACCCAACCCTTTGGCATTTCTTTATTTAATCTTGCATAAACTTCAATTTTACCTCTTTGGGTAATAGATGTTGCACAGTCTATACAAAATGGAAACTCTTCATCCGTAGGAAAACCGATTGTTAGTGGATTTGTCCCTAGCATATTTTCTACTCCAAAAGTTGGAGCGATTGAAGGTCTCGCATTAGTACCTGTTATGCCTATCATACCGTTATCAGAAGCCATTAATGAATAATATCCAGCGATACCATAATGATTTGAATTTCTAACTGCGACCATTCCCATACCATACTTTTTCGCCTTCTCAATCGCTATTTTCATTGACCTATATCCAATGACCTGACCCATCCCATTATGACCATCAATAACAGCAGTTGTTGGAGACTCACGGACAATTTCAAAAGTAGTCTTTGGATTTATTATCCCCTCATTTATTCTATCTATATAAATTGGTTTAAATCTCCCTATACCATGAGAATCTATCCCTCTTTTATCTGAAGTTATAAGGACATCAGCGCATATTTTAGCATCTTCTTCAGGCACCCCGACTTTCTTAAAGACTTCAATCATAAATTCTGTTAGCGTTTCAAAGTCAACCCAAGTACAATCTCTATACAATTCTTCATAATCCATACATTTGACTCCTATAAATAAACTTTCATTAAATTAAATTTAATTCATATATCAAAAATTGCATTAAATTTTTATTTACTTTTTAATTACATTTTGTTATTTTTTTTTTGCTAAAATTTTTATTTTCATTCTATAAAAATAATATTTTTTATTATCTATCTTAATTTTTAAAAGAAATAAGGAGATTAAATGAAAGACACAGTTATTGTTAACCTTTCTAACCGACATATTCACCTCTCACAGCAAGATCTTGAAACTCTTTTTGGAAAAGGTTATCAACTTAAAAAGATTAAAGATTTACTTCAACCAGGACAATTTGCTGCTGAAGAATGCGTTAAATTAGTTGGACCTAAAGGTGAATTCCCAAAAGTAAGAATACTTGGACCTACAAGAAATCAAACACAATGTGAAATCATGTATTCAGATGCATTTATTTTAGGAATTGAACCTCCAGCAGTTAAAGAATCTGGTGATTTACAAGGCTCTTCTCCAATGACTATTATAGGACCAAAAGGTAAAGTTGAACTAAAAGAAGGTTTAATAATAGCAAAAAGACATATTCATCTAGACCCAAAAACAGCTGATGAAATGGGGCTTAAAGATAAACAGATAGTATCTGTTGAAGTCGGAATTGAAGGAAGAAAAACAATATATAAAGATGTAGTAATTAGAGTAAAAGATTCATTTTTACCCGAATGCCATCTAGACTTTGATGAAGGAAGCGCTGCTTCCATTAAAAATGGGGATATAATAAAGGTAATAAAGTAGATTAGCACTAATATCCATTCTTCATATTTTATAGAAATTTTTTAATTTATAATTGCTATATTAATGTTCCTTTATAACACCATCACTTATTTTATATATTTTATCAGCAAAATTTAATATATCTTGGTCATGAGTTGCAATAATAAAAGTTGTGTTTTCTATTTGATTTATCTTTTTCATCAATTCTATAATAGTATTACCTGTATTTGAATCAAGATTTGCCGTTGGTTCATCAGCTAAAATAATCTCTGGATTAGTCACCAATGCTCTAGCAATTGCAACTCTTTGTCTTTGGCCAGCTGAAAGTTCATCCGGTTTATGTTTAATATATTCTTTCAATCCTACTTCTTCAATAAAATATTCAATTCTTTCTTTTTTTTGTTTATTGCTAAATTTTCTTTTGTTTACAAGTAAAGGGAGTTCAACATTTTCATATACATTTAATACTGGAATAAGATTAAAAGACTGAAAAACAAAACCTATTTTTTCATTTCTTATTTTAAAATGTTTTTGTGTCTTTAAGTTTAACACATTTTCACCGTCATAAATAACTTCTCCTCCATCATCAGGTTTATCCAAAAGCCCTAATATATTTAATAAACTTGTTTTTCCACTACCAGATTTTCCTATTAAGCAAATAAAATGCCCTTCTTCAATTCTTAAATTAACATTTGATAATGCTCTTATTTTTACTTTACCTAAACTATAAGTCTTATTGATATTTTTTAATTCTATAAACATAAAATATACCCCCAAATTATTTAAATATTTTCATTTTTTACTCTCTTCTTAATTTTAAATTTTTTTACTCTTTAATTTATTTAAAAAAAACAGCTTAGATTTATTGCAAACTGATATTTTTCTAAATAGTTTCCAAATTCGGAATATTTTTCTCCATATACATAAAAAAAAGAAATACTTATTGAAAAATTATTAGTGTTATAAGATATACCATATTTATTTAAAAAGCTTTCATCATTATAATTATAAATTAATTGAGTTTCAAAATTAAATTTTTCAATTAAAAAATCTTTAATCTCTATTAATGCCCATAAATATATTTTAGAATTTGTGAATAAATTGAAATAACTTCCAAATAAAGTTAATTTTTCTGAATCATATAAGCTTTCATATTTTAATAAAAAATTTTTAAATTGATTTTCATCCCAATTTTCAGAATTATAATAAATTTCAAGATATAATAATAATTGTCCTAAAAAATCAAAATTATTTATATTGAATGTGAAATTAACACCAACTAAAGAATTTATAAACTTATCATCATTATATTTCAATTCCTCTAAATTATTAGTAAAATAAGTTTTGTCTGATTGATATTTAATAACAGTTTCATTATAAATCTTAAATTCAAATGATTTTGATGCTAAAATCATTTCAGTATTAAAACCATAAATTGGTCTATAATTTTTCTGGAAAATACCAAATATAAAAAAACTTAAGTTATTTGATTCATAGTTTATTTTTGTTATTATTGGAAGATTTTCCATTTTTTCATAAAAATCATCTTTAATAAATGAAATAAATGATAAAGAAAAATATTCAGCAAAAGGTATCATTAAATGTAAATAAGATGGACCTTCATTTTCAAAAGAACTTAATTTGTTCTCTCCTTTAATATTTAAAATATCTATAGGATTGAAAAATATTGAGCTACCCCACTTAAAATATTTTTTACCAAAATTTATATAAAAGTAATTTAAAAAAATATTTAAATAAATCTCATCAATTTTTATTGAACTTTTTGTAATATTATTATAAATTGGATTTGAATAATAATATATAGATAGAATCATAAAGAAACTATAAAACTCACCTCTCCCAAGGAATTTAAGATTAACATAAAATAAGCTTTCAAAATTATTCATATCAAATAAATCAGGATCAAATATGCTTTTTTCATTTAGTTGTATAAATTTAAAATTCGAAAAAAAATCAAAATTAATTTCTTGGCAGTAAACAAAATGATTTGATATAAAAAATAAAAATATTATAAAAATAATATAAATAAAATTTTTAATATTTTTTCTAAATAAACTCACTATATTAATAAGTACTAAATTTTTATTATCTAATATCTGCTTTTGATATTTTGTTTTATTTTTCAATATCTTCATATTATTTTCTTTCTCTTTTTATTTTCCACTTAAAAAACTTAAACTTTCTGGATTAAAATAACTTTCTGGTACAGAAATATTTGTATTTATATTAGAAAATTCAACATAAGATATTTCATTTGATGTTTCTTTAATAAATTTAATTTTTAGGAATTCTAACTTTTTATTATTATTAAACTTTATCTCTTCAAAAATTGCTTCTTTTAATAACATATTTGAAAGAGAAAAATATTGTCTTTTTAATGGTAAAAAAGTTTTCTTATTTATCCAAATTAATATTTTTGCATAGGCTTCTTTATTTTCAGGTTTTGGATTTAATGTAAGTATAAAATGCTCTTCGTCCTCTTCAACTTTAAAGACATTATAATCATAAGATAATTCTGACCCCATAATATCACCATAAGATATAATAGAACCAAGTACAATTGATTGAAAAGATGTCTTTAAATTTTTTTTCAAAGTTGGATAATATGTCCATATAGTATAATCTTTTCTTAAATGTACAACTCCTTTCATTGCAACAGGAAAATCAAAAAATAAAAGATTTTTATTTGAACCTTTTTTTATACCACGCATAATAATTTTCTCATTTCTGCTTAAATTATTTATTTCAAGATTATAACTGAAATTTTCAGGTATTAAAATTTTATCTGATTTTATCAAAATATTATTATTATTTGTGCTTGCCTTTATATTTATTATAAAATAAAAAGAAAAGAAAAGAATTATTAAAAATAAAATTTTTAATTTTTTCATATTTGCTCCTATATTAATTTGGGTAATTATTAAATTATAAAAAATATAAAAATTATCCAAACTACACACTATGTAATGCTTTTATTGGCTCTTTTGTATAAATAATATGTGTTGATATCAATATCCATATAAAACAATTTATAAATATAAATGAAAAAATGATAATAAAATCTTCGATTTTTGGAATTGAATATAAATAACCGACTAAAAAAGAACCGAAACTGACAAATAACTTCTTAATGGATAAATAATAAGAAATAATCAAAAATAAAATTAATGATATCATATAGCTAATTGATAGTAGTAAAAATTTCTCGATAAAAAAAATCCAGATAATTTTTATCTGGTTAAATCCAAGAGAAATATATGTTCCGATTTCTTTTGTTCTCCTTATTACATCTAGGTAATTACTTAAACCAATCAAGATACCACTTATAAAAAAAATAATTATAAAAAATATAAGCATAATACCAGTAAAAAATGATAAAAATGTTTTCATTGAATTTCTTTTGTAATCAATTATATTATTAAAAAATATTTTTTTTTCTTCTATATCATAGTTTGATTTGATAAATCTTTTAATATCATCCTGTAAATTTAAAATATTCTTTTCATCTTTATTTTTACAATATATTTTAACTATATTGAAACAATAACCACCTATAAGCAATTGCATGGCTTTTTCAGATATAAAATTTCTTTCAAAGCTATAAGAAACAAATCCAACTATTTTAAATTCCATAGAATTTATTATCCCATTTTTATTGAAACATGAAACTATGATATTATCTCCTATTTTTAAATTTAAACTATACTTATAAAACTGATCAATAACTATTTCATCTAATGAATCTGAATTTGTTAACCTCCCAGAATCCATAATAATCCACTTACTTTTTATTTCTGGTTCTTTATCAAAATCAAAACCAATAATGCTTAATGTGTCTGATCCCTTAATGCTATCAAAATAAGCATTATAAATTTTATTATATGTATATATTTTTTCAACTGTCTTATCTTTAGTAATTTTATCTATTAATTTTAAATCAAAATATCCCTCAAATAAACTAACATTAATATCTCCTATACATGCAATGTAGGATGATTCGCTTTGAATTGGAGCGGAATTTACAATTCCTTTCAAAAATAGTAAAGAAAAGATTACAGAAATAAATATTATAATCAGAATTATTGAATTTTTTTTATTTCTTATAGTATTTCTAATTGCTATTTTTATCATTTGTCTTCCCTTAATATATTTACTATTTCTAACCTAGAAATAACTAACGAAGGAAATATTATTCCCAAAAAAATAATTAATAATGATATAAAAAATGAATAAAAAAGATATTTGATGTTAAAATTTATCCTTAAATATGGAATAAGATACGTTATAAAACTAATTTTTATTCCTTTACTTTGAGTAATTAAAATCAGAATTAAATAAATAAAAAATGAACTTAAAAAAGAGATTAAAAATATGAAAAGATATTCAAATATAAATATTTTTATAATTTTAAATTTACTTATACCAAGAGAAAACATTGTTCCTATTTCCCTTTTCCTTTCGAATATAGATGAAAGGGTGCTATTTAGAATCATAACAACAATTATTAAAATTAATAATACTTCAGAGATCAAAAAAAATAGAGACAAAAAATTAACTAATCCAGAAAAAATATTATAGGATTCATTTGCCCTTACAAAACTAAGATTATTTTGTGAAGATATTCTTTTGATATAATCAACCTTATCTTCATCCTTAAAAACTATATCTGTACAAAAATTATCACTGACTCCAATAATCTGTCTTAAATAATTTATATTTATAAATATCATTGGAGAAGATAAGTTAAATTTTTCAATTAAATCATTTGTATAAGTATCAATTATTTCAAATTCATAAGGTAAAGAATATCCACTACTATGTTTAATAAAAACAATTAATTTATCTCCTATTTTTATATTATTTTTTTCACAAAATTTTGCATTTATGATTATTAAATTATCTTTTAGAATATTATCAAATTTATCGAATGTATTTTTAGTAAGTTTTGTAGATGTAATTATTTTTTTTTCCTTACCTGGATCTATTCCAAAAATTATAGAAAAATATATATCACTTTTTATTTCATCAATAATGATAGCCCCAATTCTAATTCTTTTTGAATTAAATATATTTTTTTTCTGTAAATTTTGTAGAATATCTTCTTTAATTTGATTTGGAAAATTAGAACTCAAACCCTCCAAAGTCGCATTATATTCATAGCTTGTTACATAATATTTACCAGCAAAACTTTCTGATGCTAATTTTTCAATGTATTCGTTAAAAAATGTCTTTAATCCACCAAAAACTAAAATCATAGTTATTAATAATAAAAATAAAATATATATAAAAATTGTTTTGAATTTTCGTTCAAAAAGATTTTTAATTGCAATTTTAAACATTTTCTTCACCTTGCCTATTTTTATTTTTTATAAAATTAAAAATCATTTTATAAATAAAATTACAAATCCCTATTATAATAAAAATTAAAATAACTAATTTTAGATATTCAGATAATGGAAGATTTAAAAAATTTGATTTTATAAATTCAATTTCTTTTATGAAACCTATAAAAAAGCGAAAGATAATATAAAATAAATATAATATTGCTGGTATAAATAAAATTAAGTATAAAATTAAAATTAATTTATCTTTACCTCTTAATTTTTCTAATAAACTTAATTTTTTTATCCTTTTTCTTTGAAGTTTTAAAATTAAATTTTTAAAAAATAAAAAAATTTGGTTTTGAAGATCAGAGATCCCAAATAGATCAGAAACTATCCAATAACCATCAAACTTAAAAAATGGAAATAAGTTTGAAAAGATATTAATTAAAGTCAAAAAATTGTAATTAAAAAAATATTAGAAAAAGGTAATTTATTAAAAATAAAAAAACAGATTGTTAAAAAATTTATATAAAATAATTCAAAAAAGACACCTCCTATATCAACAATAACTCTTTCTTTTCTTTTTAGTAACCAGGATTCATCAACATTAGCATAAAATACTATAAAAGTTAAATAAACTCCAAACCCAACCTCTTTACAATCATAATTATAATATTTTAGTGCACTAACATGACCTAATTCATGAAATATGTTTTTAATATTTAATAGTAGATAAATTACTATTATTTTATAAATATCAAGCATTTTTAATATATTATTTATATCATAACTTATAATATTTCTTCTAATAGAAATATAGAAATACATTATCAAAAAAATTAAATCTAAAATTAATGAAAAAATAAAAATATTTTTTTTAAAAAAAATCTTTAGAAAATTTGATATTTTTTTTATTTGTTCTTTATTGACAATTTTTATTTTTAAAAAAAGAAAATTTTTTCTTTTTTTCTCAATAAATAATTTATCAATATAGTTTTCTTTTAGATTTAATAAATAATTTTTATCTATATTCAACTTTTCTGAAATTTGATCCAAATTAAAACCTGCTTGCAATAACTCAAGAATATCTATTATTATTTTTGAAGAACATCTATACTTTATTTCCTTATAAATTAACAAATATGAGTTTTTGTTTATATCATCAAATGGTAAAATTTTTATATCTTGATAATTAAAAATAGATATTCTCCTTACTAAAAATAATCAGAAGTACTGAAATATATATCAAAATATTGCGTATTATTTAAATATTTTTGTATATTAAATGAAAAATCTATTCTTATCGTAAGATTTATAAGCGAGGGATATATTTTTAAAGAAAAACCAGTTATATAAGCCAATTTGTTATTTTCAAATAAAGCAAAATCAAAAAAAATAGGAATGTAGAATTTTATAAGAAAAGGCCAATTGAGATCAAATAATTTAATATGCGTCTCCAAATTAAAATACAAACCATAATTTCCAAATATTTCTCCATTCTTAGTTCCACGAATATTTGTTTGATCTAGTATTCTATAATTTCCTATTTTTGAATAATAATAAAAAGAATAAAACCTTAAGCATATCATATTTTCGATTAAATAAATTTTATAAAATAAAAATTGAAGACTCAATAGATATTCAAAATTCTCAAAATTAAAAGGAGAAATTCCAAATGAAATATCAACTGAAAAACCATCTTTTATAGCTTGGAAATAATTAACATTACCATAAACAATTCCCAAACCAATTAAAGATAAAGGCACTTCTAATTCTGGTTTATTATCTATATTTATAGATGTATTATAAATATAATATTTTAAATTAATATCAAAATAAATATCAAAATTATTAAATAGTCTTCTTGACAAATTTATATATGAATAATAGGATTTAATATTACTTTGATATATCAATGTTTCATTTTCATAAGATGATTCTATATAATCTCTATATTGAAAAATTATTAAAAATGAATATATAGAATTGAAAATTTTAGGATCATTAAAATTTATTTGAAAGTACTTTTGATATTCATTGTAAGAGAATATAAGTCCAAAATTCCAGTTATATCCTAAAAAATTAGCATCTATAATATTAAAACCATAGGTCCAACCATAAATTGAATTGTATGAAATTCCTGGAGAAGGGAAAAGAGTCCATTTTTCAATTATTTTAACAAATATTATTATTTCATCTATATTTTCAATGTTATATTCGATTCTTACTTCTGCAAATATTTGTAAATTATAAAGATTTTGAGTACTTTCATCTATTAAATTTACTAGCTGCTCTAGTGTATTTACTTTTTGTCCTATTGTAAATTTAAGTTCTCTCAAAATTATTATTTCTTTTGTTCTATTGTTTCCATCTATCTTAATGTCTTTAATGACATAAAAATTATTTTGATTTTCCTGTTGAGCAAATATTAGTTCATTGATGAAAATAAAAAGAAATAAAATAATAATTATATTAAAAATAATTTTTTTCATCTCTTATTCCTCTAAAACATATATATAAGTCTCATTATTATATTTTAGTATTTTAGAACCATCTTTATCAATATAACAATCAATTATAGTATTTTTTTTTGCTATTGTGTTATTTAAAAATTCCATAAAAGGAGGTAGAATGATTTTTATTTTAAAACGAAATGAATTATATTTTTTCCCATTTATTTCAAGGATTTCATCTGTTTTTTCAACTATTTTGGCATTATAATAAAAAATTTTATCAAATTGAAAGCTAGCAATTTTAAGATCTGGAATTTTAGATAATTCATTTTTCTTTATTTTTTCTATTATATCAAGACCTTTTTCTAAATAAATAAGAGATATTATATTATCCGCAACTAAAGTAAAATTTTCAAAATTTTTATATTCTTTTTTACTATTTTCTTTTACTGCTCCCATATTATCTATATATTTTTTTTCGAGATATAATTTACCTTGATCATATGAATACTTAAAATAAAAAAGAACAGGATCATCTTTAGGATTTAAACCAAATTTTAAATATTCTTTATCATCTCTTTCAAATTTAGATTCATAATATTTAAAAAAACCATCAAAGGATAATAAAAGTTTTGCAACTCCTGCATTTATAAAATCCCCATTTACTAAATAATCTTTATATAAAGATACAAAAAGGAAATCTTTATCTTGTTTATATACTTTTATATTAACATATAATGATTTATATATATTCGCATTTTTACTTTTATTAAATATTTCTGTACCATCGAGATTATACATGTGATAATTATATTCACCAACAAGGATGCTTTCATCTTGCATTAATGATACAAAAATAAAAAAGGGAATAATTATTAAAAAAATTATTTTGAATTTTATTTTCATATAAAACCTTCCTTAATTAAATTTATTTATTTTCATTATTTCTTAAAATTTTATTTGATAAAAATTTAATATATTCTGAAAAAATAATAGGAAAATCATTACATTCAACATTATTTATATTATTAAGAACGGATAAACTATGTGCGGGGCAAAATCCTCCATGACAAACAAGTCCATATTTACAGTTTCTACATTTTTCAATATTGAAAATAGTTCTGTTTCTCCAATTCATTAATTTTTCATTATTAAAAATTATATTATCTTTATAGGAGCCGATTGATTTATCTTCCTGAGTTATTAAATCTTCACAAGGATATATATTATAATCTAAATCAAAAACGAACATATTTGCACAAGCAGCGCATGTAACAGGAGAAAATTTAAAAAAACTATTTTCATTTATTTCTTCAAATTTAATACCTCTACCTCCTCTAAGAAGCATGCTAAATAATAATGATTTTAGTCTATCTTCATAGTCCTCATTTTCAATTAATTTAATTATTTTTTCATTATTAATAAAAGTAGTTTTATTATTAAGCATATTTGGATCCATTGTATAAATCGGAGCGAAATATATATTAATAAATTTATTATTAAAATACCCTTTTAACTTATAAAAATCATATAATTCTTGAATATTATCAAAGTTGTCTTCACATATATTTGTTCTTAAATTTAAATGTATAGGAAGATTATTTTGATATATTGAATCAATATTGTAAATAATTTTATCGAAGCTTCCAGAATTATTAAATTTGTACTTTCTAGATTTATTATGGTAATTTTTAGTTCCATCAATAGTTATTTGTAAACCTAATTTTATCTTATTTTCAATAATTTTTTTCAATTGAAAAAGATAATAGTCGATATTATATCCATTCGTAACAATTGATAAAAATATTTTATTATTTAAATTATATTCATTTATTTTATTTAGTAAATTCTCAATGATATCTTTATTTTTTTCAAGCAAAGGTTCTCCACCAAATAAATTAATGGTTATTTTATCAAAATTATTATTCATTATAAAATTAAATACTTTTTCTAATTGAATTATACTAAAAATTTTATTTTGGTTATCTATAATTTTTCTTTTAACTTCAGATTTAGCACCTTTCCCCCAGAAAAAACAATAGTCACAGAAAAAGTTACAATCATATGTAAGTGGTATAATAATCTCAACTTTTTTGCATAAAATATCATACAATTTTTTTCCTGTTTCTATGTATTTTTCTTTTTCGATATTTTCGTGTAATTTTGTTAAATAATTTCTTATAATAAAATAATTTAAGTTCTCTTCATTAATTTTATCTAAATTATTATCAATTAAAGAATCAGCAATTTGTTTTTTTACAATATCAAAGGAACCGGATAAAAGATTTACTAATGAAATATATTCATCATTTATAGATACATACAAATTATAATAGGAGGGTTTTAGTATATCCATAAATATTTTACTCCTTTTTTTGTAAAATAATTTTTCCATTTTCTAAAAATATTATTTTCAACCTTTTATGATTGTATTTTAAAGTCAATTTCTTAATAATTCTACTTGATAAATCTTCATTTATGATTAAATCTTCCCACATTGAAGTAAATTTGAAAGCAAGAAATTTATAAGGTTTTTCTTCAATAACAGGAATATAATAATTTAAAGAGGATATAAATGATTCATTAATATCATCTTTATTAATTTCTTTAAATTTTATTTCTTTTATATTCAAAATATTATCTTTATTGAATTTTGTTAATACATTAAAAGCAATTAAATCATTATTTAGTATTAATTTAAAAATATAAGATGGAAATAATATTTTAGAACCAAATATTTCATATTTATAAGAAGGTATTTTTTTATTTGTTGGATTTATATTAACTAAAAAAAGGGAAAAATTATTATCGTTTTTAATAGTTTTTAACAAACTAATTATTCCCCTTCTATCTTCATAATTTATAAAAATAAATTTACCTTTACCTTAAATTTATTATTTAAATTTGATTATTATGTATTAATATTTCCCCCTTCAAATATTATTTGAAGGGGGAAATATTATATTTAATTTAATTCTTGTTTACCAACAGCATGAATTATAAACTGGTGAGTATACCTCGCATGCCAATTCAATTTTTTCTTCAAGTTCTTCTATAGAAATTTCTTCAAAACTTTTTGTTACTGGAATAATATCATTTTTCATATTTAATCCCCCATAATTTTTATTTATATATTCTTGTTTAATAAAATTTTACTTTAATTTCAATACCACCCAATGGGGTATCTATTCAAAACCAGAAGTGATAAATTCTATAAATTTTTTAAATTTTGAATAAAGAGATGTCAAATTATTAATTTGTATATTTAACCTATATAGATAATAGATAATAGATAATAGATAACAGATAATTTATTTTAACATCCATCAAGTATATTTATAAAAAATATGTTAATAATGTCAAGCTTATTTTTAATATTATAAAATTTGTATATTTTATTTATTAATCAACTTATTAGATAAATTAAATTATTAATTATAAAATTTTTCACTAATATATTGCCTTTTTAAGTTAAAATTGTTATTATTATACTGTATTTTTTAAAGCTATTTAATTTATTATAAGGAGTAAAAGATGGCTAGATACATCATAGTTGGTGGTGTTGCTGGTGGTGCTACTACTGCAGCAAGACTTAGAAGAATTGATGAAAAATCTGAAATAATACTCTTTGAAAGAGGTGAATATATCTCTTATGCAAATTGTGGCTTACCATATTACATCGGAGAAACTATTAAAGAATGGGACAATTTGTTTGTTCAAACCCCTCAATCCTTCAATGCAAGGTTCAATGTCGATGTCAGGGTAAATCATGAGGTAATTAAAATAGATCCAGCTAAAAAGGAAGTTCATTATAAAAATTTAGTGACATCTGAAATTGGAAAAATTTCTTACGATAAACTTGTGCTTTCTCCTGGAGCAGAACCTTTTAAACCCCCTCTTCCTGGAATTGACGATAAAAGAATATTTACATTAAGAAATCCAAAGGATACATTAAATATCAAAAATTTTATTAAAGAAAGAAATGTTAGGAAAGCAGTAATAGTTGGAGCTGGTTTTATTGGTCTTGAAACGGCAGAAAACCTTTATAATCTTGGGTTACTTGTAACACTTGTCGAGATGGCTCCACAGGTCATGCCTCAAGTTGATTTTGAAATTGCCTCTGAAATTCATCAACACTTAAAGACAAAAGGGGTTGAATTTTACTTGAATGATTCCGTTGCAAGCTTTGATACTAAAGAAGAAAAAATTGGTGTTAACTTAAAAAGTGGTAAAAAAATCTACTGTGACATGGTAATTTTATCTATCGGAGTAAGACCAGAATCTAATCTTGCAAAACAAGCAAACTTAAAGATTGGTAACCGAGGTGGTATTTTAGTTAATGAATATTTGCAGACAAGTGATCCAGATATTTATGCAATTGGCGATGCCATAGAAGGGAAGCATCTTCTTTTAAATGAAAATATAAATGTTCCTCTTGCTGGACCAGCAAACAAACAAGGGAGGATTGTTGCAGATAATATTGTATATGGACCAAAAAGAAAATATCTTGGTTCGATAGGAACAGCCATAGCGAAAGTATTTGATTTGACAGTAGCATCAACTGGACTATCAGAGAAAACCATAAAACAATATAAAATTAACTATGATAAAGTTATAATTCATGCTTCTTCTCATGCTGGATATTACCCAGGTGCATTACCTCTTACATTAAAAGTACTATTCGATCTTGATAATAAAAAAATACTCGGTAGCCAGATAGTAGGTTATGAAGGAGTAGATAAGAGAATAGATGTTATCGCAGCCTTAATTCAAAAAGGTGGAACAATTGAAGACATGCTAAATTTTGAACATGCTTACGCTCCACCATTTTCATCTGCAAAAGACCCCATTAATATCGCTGGCTTTGTAGCAGAAAATATCTTAAATAAAAAATTAAATCAAATACATTGGGATGACTTAATTTCCATGGACAAAAACTCTATATTTTTACTAGATGTTAGAACAAATGAGGAATTCTTACTTGGAACGATACCTGGATCTGTAAATATCCCTGTTGATGAACTTAGAATTAATGTAAATAAAATACCTAAGGACAAAAAGATCATAGTCTTTTGTGGTGTTGGACTAAGAGGTTATGTTGCATATCGAATACTTGCTCAAAATGGCTTTGAAAACATTTATAACCTTTCTGGTGGTTATAAGACATATGAACATGTCACTCAAAAACAATCGAATGAAGATATATTTGAGAAAGATTATATTGGTAAAGATGATATAATTTATCAAGCAAACCCAATGGGACAAAATCAGCCTGTTAAAGGTGCTGAAAGAGGCAATATTTCAGAAGTCATAGCGATAGATGCATGTGGTCTTCAATGCCCAGGTCCAATACTTAAACTAAAAACAACTTTTGATAGTTTAAATTCTGGACAAGTAGTCGAAGTAAAGGCTACAGATCCTGGTTTTAAAAAAGATGTTTCAGCATGGGTAAATCTTACTAAGAATACTTTAATATCATTAAATGAAAATTCTGGCATAATAACAGCAAAGATTCAAAAAGGATCCATTAATGAAAATCCATCTATTGGGCAATCTATATCGAAAAAAGATACAATAAGTAACTTAAATGATTCGACAATAATTGTTTTTTCCGATGATATGGATAAAGCACTGGCATCATTTGTTCTAGCTTTAGGTGCAGCAAGTACTGGAAGAAAGGTTACGATGTTTTTCACATTCTGGGGTTTATCGGTTATTAAAAGAAGAAAAAAAGCAAAAGTTAAAAAAGATTTTATGGGTAAAATGTTTTCTTTAATGCTTCCGAAACATTCTGGAAAGTTAAGCCTATCGAAATTAAATATGTTAAATATTGGACCTTTGATGATGAAACTAAGAATGAAACAAAAAAATGTTGATCAACTTGATAAGATGATTCAGCAAGCTATAGATGCAGGTATAAACTTTGTAGCATGTCAAATGTCTATGGATATAATGGGCGTAAAGAAAGAAGAACTACTTGATAATGTAAAAATCGGTGGTGTTGCAACATACATGGAAGCGGCATCAACAAGTTCATTGAATCTGTTTATTTAAAAGTAAAGTAAGATTATTAAAGCAAGGACATTTACTTATAAGGAATTTATTTGTTAGAATATTTATTATTCATGAAACCTGCATTTAACTTACTTTCTCATTATTATACTTAAATTTAAAATAGACAACTTCAAATGCTTTTTTAAAAGCTAAGTTTATATTAAAAAATTGTTTGGTATAAGAAAAATTTAAACTTAAAATTTGATAATAAAATTTATCATAGATTGGTATCTGACGGTTATTATTTTCTATTTTAATTCTTTTATAATTTGTTTTTTTTAATACTTTGCATGGGGTAAAAATCAAATTATCATTTTTACCTTTCTTAAAAGAAAATCCAAAAAGCCTACAGATAGCTGGTCTTATGTTATAAATAGAACAACCCCAGCTATCTTTATCATTATTATAGAAGATACAATTAGAGAACTTCTTATCATTAAAAAGTAATTGTTTAATATTATAAATGATTCTTGAATTTATATTAAAGAAACTTGGTAGATCTATACTTAATAAAGAATCATATTGAAACTTATTTTCCCAAAATGTAACTTCAAAAAATTTATCTTCAAAATATTTGTTTTCAAGATCTTTGTCTTTGAAATCTTGCTTTTCTATAAGGATTTTATAAAAAATCAATGCCGATGGAATCATTTCAAATATGGTTGCTTGAATATTTTCCACTGAAGTATCGCAACAGCTACTGCATAAGGGAGGGCAATCAATATTTAATAAGTTTTTAATATTTGAAAAACTTTTATCCCAATCTTTATAAATTTCAAATAGGTGTCTTATATTCTCAAATAATTCATCTTCGAAAAAATATCCCATATTCATATTCAAAAATATTAAATAAAAATCAAATTAAAAAAAACTATAAAAATTTATCTAATTACAGATTTTTTAATTTTATGGTTTATTTAATTATATTATCTTTCTTTAATAAGCTTTTTAAGATCTTTTAGAAAAATTTCAAGTTAATCTATAGTCTATTTTTTAAAATTATTTTTTTATAAATATTTTTTAATTTAATTTTATGTTTTAGAAATTATTAATAAAAAGCATATTATCCTTGACTTTAATTTTTTTTGGTTTAGTTAAAAGCAATAAATTTTTTAGGGTTTAATTATGGCTGAAATCAAAAAAGTAGCATATACATTCGATGATGTTCTTTTGGTTCCTCAAAAATCTGAGATACTGCCCAAAGAGGTTGATGTTTCAACCCTTATCAGTGATAAATTAGGATTAAATATACCTTTAATATCTGCTGGGATGGATACGGTTACTGAAGCAAAACTTGCAATAGCTATTGCAAGAGAAGGTGGAATGGGAGTAATACATAAAAACATGAGCCCTGAAGAGCAAGCAGAAGAAGTAGATAAAGTCAAAAGGTGGGAACATGGTGTAATAACTGACCCTTTTTTCTTAGGTCCTGAAAATACTGTTGAAGAAGCAGTAAAGCTGATGGATAAGTACAAAATTTCTGGGATACCTATTGTTGAAAATGATAAACTTGTAGGGATTATTACAAATAGAGATATAAGGTTCGAAAATAACTACTTAAGAAAAATTAAAGAGTTAATGACAAAGGATAATCTTATAACTGCCAAAGTTGGAACAACTTTACAAGAAGCTCAGGAAATTTTAAGAAAATATAAAATTGAGAAACTTCCCCTTGTAGATTCAAATGGAACACTTAAAGGTCTTATTACAATAAAAGATATAGAAAAAAATACTAAATATCCAAATGCTGCTAAAGATGCAAGTGGAAGATTATTAGTTGCAGCTGCAATCGGTACATCTTCTGATTTAGAAAAAAGACTCGATCTTTTGGTAAATGCAAAAGTCGATTGTGTAGTTGTGGATTCTGCTCATGGGCATTCTAAGAGTGTACTTTTGACTATAGAAAAAATTAAAACAAAATATCCAGATTTAGTAATAATAGGTGGAAATGTCGCTACTTCATCTGGTGTTAAAGATCTTATACTTTCTGGAGCAGATATAGTAAAGGTCGGAATTGGTCCTGGTTCGATCTGTACAACAAGAGTTGTAGCTGGTGTCGGAGTCCCTCAATTTACTGCAATCTGTGATTGTGCCGAAGAGGCAGATAAACATAATAAAAAGATAATTGCCGATGGTGGTATTAAATATTCAGGTGATATAGTCAAAGCTATTGGTGCAGGAGCTTCTGCTGTTATGATAGGATCTCTTTTTGCTGGTTGTGAAGAAAGTCCTGGTGAAGAAGAGATTTATCAGGGAAGAAGATTTAAGGTTTATAGAGGTATGGGTTCCATAGGAGCAATGCAAAAAGGTTCAAGTGATCGATATTTTCAAACTGAATCAACCAAACTTGTTCCTGAAGGAGTCGAAGGAAGGGTCCCATATAAAGGTTCTGTTTCTGATGTAATTTTTCAGATGATCGGAGGTTTAAGAGCTGGTATGGGTTATTGTGGTGCAAAAACAATTGAAGAACTTAGAAAAAATGCGAAATTCGTCATACAAACTGCAAATGGACTTAGAGAAAGCCATCCTCATGATATCCAAATTATTAAGGAATCACCCAATTATTCTCCGAATCAATTCTAATTGGAAATTCTAATTGAAAGGGTATAAGATGAATTTAGAAAAAGTCATAATTATCGATTTCGGTGGACAATATAGCCAACTTATCGCAAGAAGAGTTAGAGAGGCAAACATCTACAGTGAAATACTACCCTATACTTTACCTATTGAAGAAATTATTACTAAAAATCCTTCTGCAATAATTTTTTCAGGAGGTCCTTCAAGTGTTTATGAAGAAGATGCTCCAAAAATAGATACCAAAATCTTTCAATTAAATATACCTATTTTAGGAATATGCTATGGAGCACAACTTATAGCTAAACTTTTAGGTGGTAATGTCAAAAAATCAGATATTAGAGAATATGGAAAAGTCAGAATAAATATTAAAAATTCTTCTATTTTTGAAAATCTTCCAGATAGATTCAATGTATGGATGAGTCATACTGATTTTGTTAATATTCTACCTCCAGATTTTATAAACACCTCGTTCACTGATGCTTGTCCAAACTCTTCATTTGAAAATATAGAAAAGAAAATATATGCAGTTCAATTTCATCCAGAAGTTTATCATACTGAATATGGCTTTGAAATAATAAAAAATTTTCTCTATAAAATTGCTAAATTAAGTGGAAATTGGTCCATAGATTCCTACCTTCAACAGCAGATTAAAAGTATTAAAGAAGAAGTAAAAGATGAAAAGGTAATATGCGCTTTATCTGGTGGTGTTGATTCTACAGTAGCTGCAAATCTTGTAGCAAAAGCCATAGGTAAAAATCTAATCTGCCTTTTTGTAGATCATGGACTTTTGCGAAAAGGTGAAAAAGAAGAGGTCGAAAAAAATTTTTCAAATAGAGAGGATTTAAATTTTTTTGTTGTCGATGCTAAGAATGAGTTTTTAAAAAAATTAAAAGGTGTAAGTGATCCAGAGAAAAAAAGGAAAATTATAGGAAAAATCTTTATTGAAACCTTTACAAAAGAAGCGAAAAAGTATAAGGGTATAAATTATCTTGTTCAAGGAACAATTTATCCAGATATAGTTGAAAGTGGTACAAACACGAGCGCTACCATTAAAAGTCATCATAATGTTGGTGGGCTTCCAAAAAAACTAAATTTTAAGTTAATAGAACCATTAAAATACCTTTTCAAAGATGAAGTTCGCATCTTAGGTAAAAAATTGGGGCTTTCTGATGAATCAGTCAATCGCCAACCTTTTCCTGGTCCTGGACTAGCTATAAGAGTAATAGGAGAAATCACAGAAACAAGACTAAATATATTAAAAGAAACGGATTTTATCCTTCGTGATGAGATAAAAAAAGCGAATCTTGAAGGAAAAATATGGCAATATTTTACTGTTTTAACAGGCATAAAAACTGTTGGTGTTATGGGGGATAATAGAACCTATAATGAACTTTTAGCAATAAGAGCCGTTGAAAGTGTTGATGGAATGACTGCTGATTGGTATAAAATACCTTATGAAGTTTTAGAAAAAATATCAAATAGAATTGTAAATGAAGTTTCTGGTATTAATAGAGTTGTATATGATATAACCTCCAAACCTCCTTCTACAATAGAGTGGGAGTAAAATATTTTAAATAATGAATTTTAATGAATGATTTTTTAAGCCATATCAGCAAGATTTTACCAGAAAATGAAATCGAGGATTTTGCTAAATCTTGTAATTTACCTGTTTCAAAATCAATAAGATTCTTTAGTTATGCAAAAGATGAAAAAAAGAAAGTTGGATATGAGGGTGATTTTTATAAATTAGAAAATAAGATCGATTGGGCTGAAGATGGTTTTTATCTTGAAAAGAACTCAAAACCCTCAAAATCACTAGATTACATAAGAGGAGATTTTTACATTCAAGATGCTTCTTCGATGTATCCTGTTGCGAAATTAAAAAAAATTATCCCTAATAATATGGATATAAACTATATCTTAGACTATGCTTCAAGTCCTGGAGGGAAAACAACCCAACTTGCAGATTATTTTCCAAACTCGATAGTATTGGCTAATGATGTGATAAAAGGTAGAATCAATGCTATACTAACAAATCTATTTAGAAGCAAATTAAAAAATGTCATCCTTTTAAATGAAGATTTTCAATTTTACTACGACCTTCCTTTAAAATACGATATAATTCTCGCCGATCTTCCATGCAGTGGAGAAAGTTTGATTTACAAAAAGAAAACATCAATTTATGATTGGAGCTTTAATGAAGTTCTATTCAATGCTAAAAGACAGAAAAAAATATCTGGTAATTTGTTAAATTTGCTAAATGACAATAGTTATTTCATATATTCAACATGTACTTTTTCTAAGGAGGAAAATGAGGATATAGTAGATTTTTTAATAGAAAACAAACTAAATTTGATCCATAATAAAAGGCTATGGCCACACAAAGATAGATGTGCTGGAGGTTATAGCGCTATATTAAAAAAAGAAGAAACTGAAAATAATAGTAAAAACGTTTATCATCAAAAAGAAACAAATAAAAAAATAGAATTTGTTGATAATCAAACTGAAAAACTTATTAAAATGCTATCTAAAAATCCATATTTTAATATAGAGAAGATAATAAATTCAGGTTATCTTTACTTGAAAGAAAATACAATATTTTTATTTCCATTTCCAAAAATTTTAAAACCTATCTTTGAAAATGCGATATCAATAGGTCAAGTGTTAGCAAAATTGGAAAAATATGGAACTATTCCACTTTGGGGTAGCATCGATTATGCCAATGAGCAATATGTATTAAAATTTGATAAAAAAACAATTTATAAACTTGCAGAAGGAAGCGACCTAAAAGAATTGAGTATGAAATTTGATAATCAATATCTTGTTGCAGCCGATGATGAGGCTTCTTTATTTTTACTTAAAAAAACAGGAAATGGTATTAAAAATCTTATCCCAAACTTTATGATTGTACAATCTTCATAATATTAAGAAATAAATCTATCTATGATTAACAGATAAAAGAATAATTCACACTAAAAATTTATTCGACTATTTAAAATAAATAGATATCGAAAGTAATATGATTTTTAAGTAGGTATTTTTATAAAAAAAAAGGAGCTATTATTTTTAATAATAGCCCCTAATTAAATTTGCGAGGGTAGGATTTGAACCTACGACCTTTGGGTTATGAGCCCAACGAGCTGCCAAACTGCTCTACCTCGCGTCTTGTGCATATTAATAAATACCAAAATTAACTATAATGTCAAGTTTATTATTGTTAAATATTTGTTTAAAATATAGAAAAAAGAAAACTTGTGTTAATTATTCTGATTACTTGTCATATGGGCAAATTCTTTGCAATACATCCATAAATTTATTTAATTGCTGCTTCACAATAGTTACTTCATTATCAGCATTATCTATCTGCAAATAGTTTTTCATTTTCAATAAAGTAGTTATTCCAGAAATTAAAGTTTGTTTCATCTTTGAGTCAAGATCTGAAGATAAAAGTGAAAGCTTTAAAATATCTTCTTTGTTTGGGATTTTTTTTTCAAATTTCATCATTTCTATTTTTATATTATTTGCCAATTTATCAATAAGGTCAAAATCAATAGAAGTTTGATTCAGATACTCTAAGGTATTTTTAATTGATTTTATGTCACTTTGAGGGAAATAATAATATTTAAATTCTACAAGATGAAAGACTTTGTTGGATATTTTTGACATCCAAATTCCTTTGAAAAAGGAAAAAAAGATAAGATAACTTTTTAAGTAGTTTAATGGAGGTAAATCAAATTTGCTTAAAAGTAGGATCAATGAGTCATTGGCATCAAGAGGTTTAACTTTATCGGCTCCTTCTTCTTTAAGAATATTGTAAAATTCATTGAATAATTGATCTTCAACTACTAATTCAGCTTCTTTTACCTTTTCATCCAAAGCTTGTTCTATCTGTTTTTCAAAAGATGTCTTCAAATCAAGATTGATAGAATAAAAAGGTACTCGTAGTAATGGATTTTTATAAATTATTCTGTATAATCTATTAATAATATCTTTAGCTGCATAGTATTGTATCTGCTCCGTAAAGTAAACTAACCTTGTGAAAAAAGCATTTTTATCTATCTGTATATCTGGAAAAATCTCATTATAATAATCTATGAAAAATTTTAATGATTCTTCTGAAAATTCATTAAAATATGGATAAACCATGAAAAGTCTGCTTATTGGTCTTATTATATTAGCGAATTTGTCAATATGAACATTTGGGAACTGATTCTCGAAAAAATCTAGCTGAAAATCATTAAAGCGAATAGGATATAAAAGCTTAAAAAGATGATCGAAATCATAAGTAAAGAATATTATAAGGTTGTAAAGTTGATTTAACTGTAATAATAACTTTTCAACATTATTTCTAATATGTTTTTTGATAAGGGAATACTGCTGAGCAATCACTTTTTTATATTCTTTATCACCTTTGATTAACTCAATAAGTTTCTTTTCTTGAAATATTTCAAATAAAGATTTCTCATTATTTATTTGATTTTTATCGAAATAGTAAAGCGAAAAAGATATCAAATTGTTTTTAGAAGCTATCACTTTTTTCCAAAATTTAAAAAATTCAATATAATCAACGGAAATCTTCCCTGCGTCGTATAAAAAATTAATAAAATATGGTTGAATAAAAACACCATTTTTATCTAAAACTGGTGGATTAAGGTGGGCAAGGTAATTAATTTCATTTCTAATAGCTTTTTTAAATATATATTGCTTAGTACTTTCTCCATATAAAATTTGTCTAAAAAAAACAATAATAGTATCCAAAAAAGAAAGATTAAAATGAGCAAAAAAGGATTCCTGTTCTTCGACAGATATTAAATCATTTACTTCATCTACATTATTATACAACTGTAACTTATCTAACTTTTTTAAAAGTTCTAATCTTTCTTCTACTGTAAGGTTAAAATTTCTCATAGGAGAAAAAGAATCAGACATTTTAATTCCTATATTTTAATTTACTTTTGCTCAAGTCCCCTAATAATAGTGAAAATATGTTCAGATATTCTATAATCTGTCTCAAAAGTTTTTGAAGCAATATTTGGAGTTGAAATAATTCTTGGATTGTCTTTTAATATTGGTATCAAAGAAGAATCAAAACCTAAAACATCTATAGCTATTCCACCGATTTTGCCTTTGTTCAAAGCTTGAATCAATGCAACTTCATTGATAATACCATTTTTAGCACAATTTATTAAAAAGACATTATCTTTCATCATTTCAAAGTGCTCTAAATCAATAATAGGTTTATCCTTTTTTGGATCAAAAGTAAGGTGAAAAGTAATGATATCTGATTCCGAAAGTAATTGATTTAATGTGTAAAGTTTTACAGTAGGCATTGGAGACATTGACAAGTATTTATCACAAGCAATAACATTCATCCCAAATGCTAATGCTCTTTTAGCTACTTCTCTTCCAATTCTACCAAAACCAACTACACCTAAGGTTTTACCATATAACTCATAACCATTATACTTATCGGGATTTCTTTCCCCATTTTTAAAAGCATAATCCGATTGAGGGATATTTCTCGTTATAGAAATCATAAGTCCGAAAACATACTCCGCTACAGATATGATAGGAGCATCGGGGGTATTCAATACATGAATACCAAGGTTATGAGCATAGTCAGCATCTATTTGATCTATTCCAACACCACCTTTTATTATATATTTTAACTTCTTAGCTTTATCTATGATTTCTTTTGTTATATAAGTATTAGATTTTATAATAATTAACTCACAAAATGGAAGGAACTGGTCCTCCTTTGTTTTATCTTCACTGATATCATAAATAGTATGCCCAAGAGATTTTATTTTATCAATAATTGAAGGTGTAATTTGCTCATAAATTAAGATATTCATTCATCTGCTCCTTCATATCAAGTATAATCCAATATTTTTAATAGTAAAATTTATAAAAAACTTTTTAATCTTCCTCCATAAATGGATAAATAAAGTCTTTAGGCGGAATAAAATTTTCTTTAATACTTCTAGCACTTATCCATCTTAATAAATTCAAATAAGAACCTGCTTTGTCATTTGTTCCAGAAGCTCTTGCTCCACCAAAAGGTTGCTGACCTACAACTGCACCAGTAGGTTTATCATTAATATAGAAATTTCCAGCAGCATGTCTTAATTTTTTTTCAAGATCTACAATAACATTTCTATCCCTAGCAAAAATAGCTCCAGTCAAACCATAGCTTGATGTTTCATTGCATAATTCAACAGTTTTTTCTAAATCTTTATCATCATAAACATAGATAGTTAGAACTGGTCCAAATATTTCTTCTTGCATCAACTTGGATTTTGGATCTTTAGATTCAATAAGGGTTGGTTCAATGAAATAACCTTTAGATTTATCATATTTCCCACCGGTTATTATTCTGTATGTGCTTGATTCTCTTTTAGCAATTTCTATGTATGATGATATCGTATTAAAGGCAGATTCATCTATAACAGCTGTCATGAAATTTGTGAAATCTTCAGGATCACCCATTTTGATTCTAGAAATCTGTTCAAGCATAATCTCAATGATCTTGTTAGCTAGTGAAGAGGGCAAGTAGGCTCTTGATGCAGCAGAACATTTTTGTCCCTGATATTCATAAGCTCCTCTAACACATGCAGTGGCTACCTCATAAGGATCTGAGCTATTATGAACGAAGATAAAATCTTTCCCTCCTGTTTCACCCACTATCCTTGGATATGATCTGTAGTTTGCAATATTTAAACCAATACTTTTCCACATAGATTGGAAAGTGCTAGTAGAACCAGTAAAATGAACTCCAGCAAAATCCTTAGAACTAAAAACAATATCTCCAATTTCAGCCCCATTAGCAGGAATGAAGTTTATTACACCAGGAGGAAGTCCGGCTTCCATAAGAATCTTCATGATAAAATATGCAGGATAAACAGCAGAAGAAGCTGGTTTCCATAAGACAGTATTTCCAACGATTGCAGGAGTTGAGGGTAGATTTCCACCAATAGAAAGGAAATTGAAAGGAGTAACAGCGAATATGAATCCTTCTAAAGGTCTATATTCCATCCTATTCCAGTTATATTTAGGTGAATAAGGTTGATCCTCATATATCTTTGATAGATAGTATGCATTAAATCTAAAAAAATCTGAAAGTTCACAAGCAGAATCTATTTCAGCTTGAAATATGGTTTTGGATAGATTTAACATAGTCGCTGCATTTACCAATGCCCTATAAGGTCCAGATAAAAGATCTGCTGCCTTTAAAAAAATCGCTGCTCTATGATGCCAACTCATATTTTCCCATTCTTTCTTTGCTTTTAATGCAGCTTCTATAGCCATTGAAATTTCTTTGCTTGTCGCTTTATGATAGGTACCAATAACCTTATGATGATCATGAGGCAAAACACATTTACCTGTAATACCTGTTCTTATTTCTTTTCCATCTATAATCAATGGTATTTCAATGTTTTGATTTTTTAACTCTTGTAATTTTTTCTTAATTTCTATTTTCTCTGGTGAACCCTTTCTATATTCTTTTATTGGTTCATTAACAGGTTGCGGTATTTTGAAAATAGCATCACTCATTTTATTTCCCCCTAATTCAATTTTATCAACTAAAATATAACAATAATTAATATAATTACAATTATTTTTTAATATCTATGGAACTATAAACATAGCATCACCATAAGAAAAAAACATATAGTTATTTTCAATAGCATAATTATAATATTTTTTTATATTTTCATAACCTGCAAATGCTGAAACTAAAAGCAAAAGAGAAGATTTCGGTGTATGAAAATTCGTTATCAATCCATCGACAACTTTAAAATCAAAATCTGGATAGATGAAAATGGATGTCTCATCTTCAATCTTATCTATTTTTCCATGATCTTGAAAGCATCCTTCAAGTGTCCTTAAACTTGTTGTTCCACAGGCGATTATCTTTCTCTTTTTGGCTTTTGTTTCATTTATCTTTTTCGCAGCTTCCTCATCAATAGAATACCACTCTTTATGTATATTGTGATTTCTGACATCATCCGTACGAATTGGTGCAAATGTTCCCCATCCTACATGAAGAGTAATATAAGTAATATCAATGTTCTTTTCTTTAAGTTTTAAAATCAGATCTTCGGTAAAATGAAGTCCAGCAGTTGGAGAAGCAACTGAACCTTTTTTTTTGGAAAAGACATTTTGGTAGTAAAGTTCATCTATTTTTTCCGCTTCTCTTTTTAGGTATGGTGGTATAGGAAGTTTTCCAAAACTCTCAATTGTATCAAAATCAATATCTTTATTGAAGGAAACAACTAAGCCTTCCTTTTCTTTTCCTTCTACTATAAGATTATATTCAATCTCGTCAAATGTATCTTCTTCCTTTTTTATTATAAATATTTTTTCTCCTTCTTTGAATGATTTTTGATTTTTAACAAGAGATAAATATAAATTTGTCTTTATTTTTTTTATTATTAAAATCTCTACTAATTTTTTATTTTTCTCTCTAATTCCAAAAATTCTACTTTTTATAACTTTGGAATCATTAAAAACTACTAACGATTCAGGGTCAATATAATCGATAATCTTATTGAAATAAGTGTCTGAAATTATATTGCCTTTTTTATCAACAATCAAAAGTTTAGAACTTTCTCTATCTTTAAGTGGATATCTTCTGATTCTATCTTCTGGTATAGGGAAATCATAGTTTTCTAGTTTATAATAATCCATTATTAACCCTTATTTCCGTTTTATTTATCAAAAGAAATATATTCGTCAAGTTAACTTGATTTTAGCAAAATCACTGAAAAATTATTAGCTTGATTAAAATTATTTTATTTGCATATTTTTCGAGAAGAGGAATCTATGGAATATTTTAGAGTTAAAGGACCTACTAAAATAAAAGGGACTTTTATCCCAAATGGAAGTAAAAATGCTGCATTACCAATTATAGCAGCATGTTTTTTGACAGATCAACCAATACATCTTGTAAATGTCCCAGAAATTGAAGATGTAAAGGTAATGATTGAGATAGCTAAAATGCTGGGTGCAAAAGTCGAGCATTCTGCTACCCATGAATATATTATTGAAGCTAAGGAAATCAAAACTTCGGTTATAGATCCTAAACTTGGAGGACTTATAAGAACAGCAATGCTATTTGCTCCTGCTCTCCTTCTTAGAACCGGAAAAGCAGTTTTACCAAAACCCGGGGGAGATAGCATTGGCAGAAGAAGAATAGATACTCACTTTCAAGCTCTTACAAGCTTAGGTGCACAGGTAAAAGTAAATTCTTATTTTGAGATAGAAGCTAAAAAGCTTAAAGGTTCTTACATTTATCTTGATGAAGCTTCAGTTACTGGTACTGAAAATGCCATTTTGGCTGCTGCTTGTGCTGAAGGAATTTCTATAATTTACAATGCTGCATGTGAACCTCATGTTCAAGACTTATGCAATTTTTTAAACTCAATCGGAGCTCAAATTGAAGGAATTGGTACGAATAAGATAACTATCACAGGCGTAAAAAACTTAAAAGGTGGAAACTGGAAGATTATTTCAGATCATATAGAAGTTGGTTCAATAATAGGACTCGCTGCAATTACTCATTCGGAAGTCACTATACCAGATATTTGTCCGGAACATTACCATATAATTAAAATGTTTTATAACAAACTTGGCGTAGATTTCAAGTTTGAACATAACAGTATTATTGTTCCATCACATCAGGAACTTGTAGCTCATGCAGATATTGGTGAAGGAATTCCAGTGATTACAGATATGATATGGCCAGGTTTTCCTTCTGACCTCACTTCAATAACTGTTGTTATGGCAACACAAGTTAATGGTACTGTATTAATTTTTGAAAAACTTTTTGATAGTAGACTTTTTTTTACAGATAAGCTTGTTGCATGTGGTGCCAAATTGGTTCTATGTGACCCACATAGGGTCGTTATATCTGGTCCTACCAAAATGAACCCTGTAACTGTAACATCACCAGATATTAGAGCCGGTATGGCTTTACTTATAGCCACAATGCTTGCAGATGGTGAGTCTAAAATATATAATATAAGACAGATAGATAGAGGTTATGAAAGAATTGATGAAAGATTAAATAAAATTGGTGCCAATATTATTCGAGAGGATGATCAATGTCAATAATAACAAAAAAGGGAGATAATGGTTACACAAGACTATTCGATGGAACAAAGGTATTAAAATCAAGCATTAGACCTGAAACATATGGCTTAGTTGATGAACTTTTTTCATTTTTAGGAATAGTTAAATTTAAATTCAAAAATGAAAAGAAATATATTAGATTAGATGCCCAAAATAAATTAAAAGGCTTTACAGAATATCTAGATATAATTACTAATGATGAAATTCTATATTTTGATTCTCTTATCAATATTATCCAAAAAAAACTAATGGTTGTTATGTCAGAACTTGCGGTTAAGAAGAAAAATGTTGAAAAGTTTTGTAAAGATAGAGTTGGTCATATAGATATTTCTGCTATTGAAATAATATGCCAAGAACTTGAAAGAGAAATAGGAAAATTAAATTCTTTTATAATACCAGGAGAAAACGATTTAGAAGCCTATTTAAACTACGCAAGAGCATTGACAAGAAAAGTAGAAAGAAAAGTCATAAAAACGAAAAAACTAATAAGAAATGATTCTTGTATAATTATTTATTTAAATAGATTATCTGATCTTCTTTTTCTTTTAAGTCTTTATTCTTTAAGGAAATAGTTAAGTCTTTATATTTTAAGAAAATAGTTGTTCATCTTTTTCTTTTTCAATATCTTTATCAATTAAAGAACCATTTTTTTCATTTTCTAAAGAATCTTCTTTTATTTTCTTTTTTTCATCTCCAAGATAATCTTCTTTTATTTTATTCTCTTCATCTTCTTTATCTGATTTAATTTTCATACTTTTCTTATTGGAAACTTTACCATTATCGTTTTTTCTGCTTTTAATGGTATTTTGATTTTCTAACCTTTCTTCTTCTTCGTCTTTTAGCTGTTCTAATTCAATTTCTTTTTTCAACTCTTCTTCTAAATCTTTTTCAGAGTATTTGCCTTCTTCAAAGTTTTTATCCAAAATTTTTATTTTACCTTCATATTTTGATAATATATTATTTAAGTAAATCGAAAGATTTAACCCTTCTTCGTATAGTTTAATAGCTTCATCTAAACTTACATCTTGCTTTTCCATCATTGAGACTATCTGTTCAAGTTTTAATAAATTTTCTTCAAAACTAAAATTTTCATAGTTTATAGATTTTTTCTTTTCCATAATTTCCCTTTAATTTTTTAATCTTTTATTTCTTTTACTAGAGATACCAATCTGCCTTTACTAAGGATAGTTTCTATTTTTTCATCATTAGAAATATCTTTACTATTTTTTATTAAGGAACCATCAATTTTTCTGGTTATTGAATACCCTTTAGAAAGGATTGTCAAAGGAGATAAATTTTGCAGCAATTTTGTTGTGGATATCAATCTTTGTTTAAAGTCAGAAAATTTAGAATTAAAAGATGACAGAAGCTTAGAAATATCAAAATCTATTCTCATCTTAAAGCTGTCCAACCTATTTTGTAAGATCAAATTACATCTTTTCTCAAATTGTTGTAAAGATACTTTTTCTGAATAATAAGTTAAAATTCTTAAAATATTATTTTTAAGTCTTTCTTCTGATTTTGAAATAAACTCTTTGGCACTTAAAAATCCTTGACATACAATAGCTGCAGCCCCAGTTGGTGTCGGAGCTCTATAATCTGAGACTAAATCGGCTATCGTAAAATCTGTTTCATGCCCAATTCCACTGATTATAGGAATCTTTGATTCAGCTATTGCTCTTGCTACAACTTCTTCATTGAATGGCCATAAATCTTCTATAGAACCACCACCTCTTGCTAGAATAATCAAATCTAAAATGTTAGAATATTTTTCATTTGCAAATTTTATCGCCATTTTGATCATATCTGCAGCAGTTTCTCCTTGAACCAAGACTGGGAAAACATATATATCTATGTTAGGAGCTCTACTTTTAATGGTATTAAATATATCTTGCAATGCAGCTGCATTTTCAGAAGTTATAATGCCAATTTTCTGAGGATACTTTGGAATTGGTTTTTTCCTTATAGATTCAAAAAGCCCTTCTTTCATCAGCTTTTCTTTAAGCTGTAAAAATCTTTTCCAGAACTCCCCTTCTCCACTAAGTTCAACTGAATCAACAATTAATCTATACTCCCCACCTTGAGAATATAAATTAATTCTACCTTTACATACGACTTTATCTCCATCTTTTATTTGATTTTTTAAGTATTTTATTGAACTTTTCCATATTACTGCTTTTAAGAGATAAGTATCATTATTTTCTTTATTTATTTCTTTTAAATTAAAAAACAGATGACCACTTTGAGACATTGAACAATTTGAGACTTCACCACTTACAGAAATATTTGAAAATTCCTCAGTTTCGAGTTTTGATTTTATTTTTAATGTTATTTCTTTTACCGATAATACTTTACTTTCTTGAAGATCTGCCATTTTATTTTTAAAATTCCTCATGCAATTTTTTAACAGAATTTAATTTATTTTCAAGGTTCTTTTTATTGAAATTATAATAAATTAATCTATTTCTATTTCATACATTTCTCTTTACTTACAAAAATGGAAAATTTTGAAGATATTAAATTTATAGACCTATCAAAAAATCTTAAAAATAAAGGATGTTTAATAGATTCATCGTCGATTATTTATTTGGATAGAATAAATTTACTTTCTGTTATAGTTCAAAATTATAAAATTAAAACTATAGATTTGATAAAACTCGAAGTTCTTTCAAATATTGATAAACAACTAAATGAAATAGAATTACTCAATAATATTGAAATAGTTAATAAAATTACAGATGACAATCTTAATAATTTTTTACCTTCGAATTTTACTGATACCACAACAAATCAATTTTCTAAAATAAGCATGACTGATAGATACTTAATTTATTCCTCATTTTTTTTTGGTTTTCCTATCTTAACAGATGATGGAGTCATTTCCAAAATATGTAATCATAGAAAACATCCTTATTACAATTCGTTGATAGCTATTTTACTTTTATTATATGATGATCTAATTACAGTAGAAAATGCAATTGATTCTTTTTACAAAATTAATAAATTCGGAAGATACAGTGATAAGATCTTCAGCTTTGCTTTTAAAATACTTGAAAGAATCATAAAATCAAAGAATATTTGAACTTTTTTATTTTTTTGTTAATTTCCTTTTAGATATTTATTTTAATTATGAAAAATAGATACAATTTTTCATAATTGAAGACTAAAGAAAATAAAATATATTACTTAATTACGACTTTAATTAGTTACAAAATAAGAATAAAACCTTAAAGAGAATAGATAATGAATCTAACAGATCTAGTGAAACTAATTTTCCTTTCAATTCTTCCTATTTCTGAGGTGAGAGGAGCATTACCTTTTGCTTTTTTTAATAAGATACCTTTTTATCTTGCTTTCCCAATATCTGTTTCAGCTAATTTTTTGGTTTCTTTTTTTATCTTTTTTTTCTTAGATACAATAAATAAGCTTCTTCTTAAAATCCCTTTATACAATAAAATTTTCACTAAATTTGCAGCAAATGCTAAAGATAAAATATATAAAAAATTTTCTCGATATGAGTATCTTGGTCTTACTCTTTTCGTTGGTATTCCTCTTCCTATAACTGGAATCTGGACTGGCACTCTTGGAGCTTGGATACTACAATTAGAAAGAAAAAAAGTTTTTGTTGCTTTGTTTTTTGGTGTATTAATAGCAGCGATAATTGTTTCTCTAGTTTTGTTTTTTGGTTTATATTCTTTTAAAGCATTTAAAATATTTCTTGGAAAGTATTTTTGAAAAAACCTATAAGAATAGATAAAATTATCCAAATGAAAGGTAAAAAAAATGAATAAAAAACTTTTAGAAATATTTCAAAAAAATTTCCTTATACTTATATCTTTGGTCTGTGCATCAATCTCATTTCTTTTTATTGGAGTTAATTTTCTTATATTTGCAGCTTTTATTCCTCTTTTTTATTATTTAAATGAAAAAAAGATATCAGCAGCACAAATTTATCTGTATTTTTTAGTTTTCTATGGTGTAACTTTGTTTTTTATTAATAAGATTTCTATAAATGTGAGATTTTCCTATTTAACCTATCTTGCCTTAATCTTTGCACTTGCAACAGGAGCATATCTCTTTTTTGGTATTTTTAAAAGAGGCATCTATAAATTCTTTCAATTGGATGATCTACCTTTTATTTTTATCTTGTCTCAAATTCTCTTTGAAATGATACTTGAAAATAAATATCTTGGTTTTCCATGGATAACAGCATCATTACCTACTGCAATTTATCCTGCTTTTATATCTGTAGCTTCGATTTTTGGTACATATTTTATTTCATTCGAAGTATATTTAATAAATTATCTTTTATACAAAATAATTAAAAATGCTATAATAATATATCTACAAAAAAAGGTAAGCATTTCAACTGTCATAAGCAGACAAAAACATATAATTATTTATATTGTTATTTTAATTTTGATTTTTACTTTTAACTTTAGTTGGTATCTTTTTAACCCTTACGATTCTAAAATTGAAAAGACCGAATTAAATATCTTTGTAGGCCAACCAAATATTCCTTTAAATTTCAAGTATAGACATGAATTTTTCGATCTTGCTGTAAGTAGAATTTCAAAAATGTCTTCATTTGCAGCAATTCAAGATGCAGATCTCGTTATATGGCCAGAATCTGCTATCCCTACTTACTTAAAAAACAAGCGTGAACTTCTAGAGCAATTTAAAAAAATATCTAAAAACTCAAAGCTTGGCATTGTATTAGGGACTCCAGATTTAGAAATTTACAAAGATAGTATTTCATCATTCAATAGTGCATTTTACTTTACAAAAGAAGGCGAGTATCATATATATCATAAGATTCAATTGGTACCTTTTGGTGAATTTATCCCATTTGCAAATAAGATAAAATTTCTGAGAGCACTTATTCCTGAAGCTGGTATAGATCAGACCTTCGGAACCCTTGGTTCTCCTTTCATTATTACGGATAAAAAAGATAAGCCTTATAGTTTTTATCCAACAATCTGCTTTGAAATGGTATTTACAAACAATATACGACTCATGGCTGAAAAAAACCCTTCATTTTTGATAAATATTGTTAATGATTCTTGGTATGATGATACCTTTGAACATGAACAGCATCTTTATCATAGCGTTTTACGGGCCGTTGAAACAAAAAAAATGGTTTACAGATCTGCAACAACAGGTATTTCAGCTATTATAGACCAAAGAGGAAACATTGTTAGGAAGATGCACCAAGGAGAAGAAAACCTTATCAGTTATCCATTATCCATTTATAATGGGAAAACATTCTATGTAAAATTTGGTTGGATATGGATAAAAGTGTATAAATATCTAGGAGCTTTTGTCCTTTTAACAGCTATTTTATCAATATTATTCCCCAAATTTTCTATAGTAAAATTCCTTACAAAGATTTTAATATTCCCCAAATTTTTAAGAAAAAAGTAATACTTTTAATGATTGAAAAAACTATTAATAATAATTTCGATTGTCTTAAACTTGATTTTCATATTCACTCTTGTCACTCGGCTTGTGGTAGTCTTGAAATGAGTCCTAAAAATGTTATTACTGCATTGAAAGACAATGATATCAAAATAGCAGCAATTTCAGATCACAATTCAATTAAAAACAGTTTTTCATTTATAAGTTATGGTATGGTTAATGGTATTTGCATTTTTCCAGCATGTGAAATCCAAACTGAAGAAGAGATCCATGTAGTGGTAGTTTTCCCAAATCTTGAAATAGCTCAAACATGGCAAAATTGGATTGATAAAATAATTCCTAAAATTAAATTAAATCCTGAACTTTTCGGTGATGAACCGATTGTTGATGAAGATGAAAATATACTGGATCTTCCCGACTTTTTATATTCCGTTTCTCTACCAGTATCGTTTGAGGAGCTTGAAAAAAAAGCATCGATGGATAATCTAATTTTTTTCCCAGCACATATTACTGATTCTTCCTACTCTATAATTTCTCAACTAGGNTTTATTCCAGAAAATCATCTTTTTACTTACGCAGAAGTATCAAATTCAAAGGATTATAATAATTTCAANAAAAGCAAAATAGATTTCACATTGATTACAAACTCTGATGCTCATTATTTAAATCAAATAGGATTAAGATACAACTGCCTCTTCTCAAATGGTTTATTAAAAGCCTATAATGAATTTGTCGATATTCTTCAAGATGAAAACAAAAATAAAATTGGCAAAAATATCGAAAAAATCAAAAACGAAATATTTTTATTAATCAAGGATATTTTTTCTAATAAAAATAATGTTCAAAAGATGGAAGAAATCATAAAACCAATTTTTAATAGATAACTTTAGTTTTGTTTAAATGCTTTTTCAATTATCTATGGGATGAATAATCCAATCTTTTTCTGGATAATATTCAATAATATTTCCTTGAGGATTCTTTAGTATAACCCTTTTAATCCCCGAATTAGCTATAATAGCCTTACATTGATTACAGATAAAATTATGTCCTACTATATACAAAGTAGCTCCATTTGTACTATGCCCATGTTTTGCTGCTAAAACCACAGCATTACTTTCAGCATGAGAACCAACTGCTCTACATAATTCTAGTGAGGTTCCAGATTTAATATTGTTTTTATTTCTGAAACAAAAACCTATCTCCAAGCAATTTTTCTGATAAGAAGGCGCTCCATTATAACCTGTTGATATTATTTCTTTATCTTTGACTATTACAGCTCCGACTTTGTTTCTAAAGCATGTTGAGCGGCTAGAAACAGTTTTTGCTATTTCTAAAAAATATTCATCCCAAGTAGGTCTATTCATTTTTAAACTTTTTAAATATTATTTATTGTACAAAAAGCAGGAAACTTGATGATTATTTCCCATATCAATAAGTTCTGGAGATTTTTCCTTACAGATATCCATATGTTCAAAACATCTATCATAAAATTTACAGCCTTTAAAAGCATCTGCTGGATATTTTACATCCCCCATCAAAATTATTCTCTTTCTAGTTCTTTCTTTTACTGGATCTGGAATTGGAATGGCAGAAAGTAATGCTTTTGTATAAGGATGCATAGGATTATCGTAAATCTCCTTATATCCTGCTATCTCAACAATTTTTCCAAGATACATAACAGCTACTCTATCTGAAATATGTTTGACAACAGATAAATCATGAGCAATGAATAGATATGTCAAATTAAACTTTTCCTGTAATTCTTGAAGAAGATTTACTATTTGAGATTGAATAGAAACATCCAAAGCAGAAACTGGTTCATCACAGAGTATTAGTTTTGGATTTAATGCTAAAGCTCTTGCTATACCTATCCTTTGCCTTTGACCACCAGAAAATTCATGTGGATATCTATTGATAAAGCTTGCTCTAAGCCCAACAATCGTAAGTAACTCTTTCACCCTATCTTTTATCTCTTTTTTTGAAAGTTCAAGTTGCCCTCTAGATTTAAACACTATCATAGGTTCTGCTATTATATCACCAATAGTCATCCTTGGATTCAATGAAGCATAAGGATCCTGAAATATCATCTGAAAATTCCTTCTATAGGAATTCAAAGTTTTAAGATTCATCCTAACTATATCCTTTCCTTCAAACATGACTTTCCCAGCAGTTGGTTCATGAAGTCTTATCATAGTTCTTGCAACAGTAGATTTACCACATCCAGATTCGCCAACGAGCCCTAAAGTCTCACCTTTATATATATCAAATGAAATTTCATCAACTGCTTTTAAGTGAATTGGAATATGATTCAATAAACCACGATGACCAACTACAAAGTATTTTTTTAATTTGTTAACTTCAATAAGTTTTTCTTTTGTATCCATTCTCATATACCTCTATTTGGTCTAATTTTTTTTAAAAAGGATTAAAACAAGCCAATCTATGATTCTCATCAATCTGTTTAAGAGGAGGAACTTCTTTAGTACATATTTCAAGCTTTCTTTCGCACCTAGGATAAAATGGACATGCCTTCGGTAAATTTACAAGATTTGGAGGGGTTCCAGGAATAGAATATAGTTTATCCTTTTCTTCTTCGTCTATTCTTGGAACAGACTTTAAAAGACCCCTAGTATATGGATGTGAAGGATTCTTAAAGATATTTTCTGTAGTGTTTTCTTCTACTATATAACCTGCATACATAACTATTATTCTTTCAGTCATTCTAGCAACGACACCAAGATTATGAGTTATAAGAATAATCGACATATGAATTTTTTCTTGAAGTTCGTGAAGTAAATCTAAAATTTGAGCTTGAATTGTAACATCTAATGCGGTAGTTGGTTCATCAGCTATTAAAAGTTGAGGATTTGTTGAAAGAGCCATAGCTATCATGACTCTTTGCCTCATACCACCAGAAAACTCATGAGGATATGAATATATTCTTTTTTCTGGATTTGGTATTCCTACAAGTCTAAGCATTTCAATAGATTTTTCAATTGCTTGATTTTTAGTGATATTATCATGCTCCATAAGAACTTCAATCATCTGGGTAGAAATTCTGAGATATGGATTCAAGGAAGTCATAGGATCCTGAAATATCATTGAAATCTTCTTACCACGAATCTTCCTTTTCTCAGAATCTTTAAGTTTTAATAGATCTGTTCCTTCAAATATAGCTTCACCGTTCAATATTTTTCCTGGAGGGGAAGGAATTAAACCCATTAAAGACAGGTTTGTAACTGATTTTCCGCAACCTGATTCACCGACTATTCCAAGTGTTTCTCTTTTATTTACATAAAAAGATACACCATTTACAGCTTGAACAATACCTTCATCTGTCTTAAAAACAGTTTTCAAATCTTTAACTTCAAGCAGTATCTCTTTTTTCATATGTTATCCTCGAATTATATTCTATTTTTTAATGAAGGATCTAAAGCATCTCGTAATCCTTCTCCAAAAGCATTCATTCCAAACAAAGTTAATGCTAATGCAAGCCCTGGGAAAATAATAAGATGTGGATAGTTCTGAATAGCGCCTAATGTTCCTCCAAAGGTAGCCAAAGAACCCCAAGATGCCTTAGGAGGTTGAATACCTAACCCTAAAAAGGAAAGAAAGGCTTCTTGAAGCATAATACTTGGAATGGTTAAAGTTAAGTATACAATTATAGGACCAATTGCATTTGGAATTAAATGTCTAAATATCAATCTTCCCTTGGAGACACCAATAGATTTTGCCGCTTCTATATATTCATTATTTCTAAGAGTTAATATTTGTCCTCTTGTAATTCTAGCAATTGTCATCCAGGATACTGCTCCAATACCTATAAAAAGCATATAGTCTTTCCTACCAAAGGCTACCATTAAAAGTATTACAAAAAACATGTAAGGTATACCATATAAGATATCTACAATTCTCATCATAAGTTCATCGACTTTAGATGGAGCAAAACCAGAAATAGCCCCATATGTTACACCAATAATAAGAGCAACAAGAGCAGTAACTATGCCTACTGATAATGAAATCCTACTGCCATATATTACTCTTGAAAACATGTCTCTTCCCTGCTCATCTGTTCCAAAGGGATATTTGGAAGATGGTTTTGCAAATTGCTCATTACTTTCAAAATTTATATAATCATAAGGATAAGGAGCAATTAAATCTGCAAAAATAGCGACTAATGTAAAAAATATAATAATAATAGCACCAAAAACAGCTAGTTTGTTTTTAAGAAGCCTTCTAAATGCATCGGCCCATAAAGATACACCTTTAATCTCTTCTGTATCGATCATTGTTCTGGTCATTTTTTTTGACATAAAAGATTCTCCTTGTCTAAGGATTTTAATTTAATTTAGTTTAACTATATTTTACTCTAGGATCTAAGAATCCATATAGTATATCTACAACAAAATTCATAACAATTATTAAAAGAGAATATGTAATAACATCACCCATAACTAAACTATAATCTCTATTGAATGCTGCTTGGACAAAAACTCTTCCCATCCCTGGGATACCTAGTATCTGCTCGACAACAACAGATCCAGTTACAATACCAGCAAATGCTGGACCAACATAGGAAACAACTGGTATAATCGAACCTTTCATTATATGTCTAAAAAGGATAGTTGAGTTTTTAAGACCCTTAGCTCTTGCTGTTGTTACAAAATCTTTTCTTATTATATCCATCATACCAGCTTTTGTCATCCTTGTAATATATGCGGTATAAGGTAAAGAGAGTGAAAAAATTGGTATAATTAGATAGGGAATCATTCCGATTATACCAACATCAGAGGCTCTTTTCCAACCTCCTACAGGTAATATTTTTAATCCAATAGAAAATATTAAAAGGAAAATTGGAACAATTACGAACATTGGAACAGAAATCCCCAATATTGCATAAGACATAAAAAAATAATCACCAAATTTATTTTGATTCAATGCTGATATCATGCCAAATGAAACACCTAAGATAACTGCAATAATCATTGCTAAAGAACCAATCAATAGAGAAACAGGAAAATATTGCTTTATCAGGTCATTTACCGAAAATCCTCTGGATCTGAAAGAAGGACCAAAATCAAAATGAAATACAAGATTGTTTAAGTACATAAAATATTGCTTATAAAGAGGTTGATCAAGATGAAATTTTCTGTTTAAATTTTCTCTAATCTCTTTTGGCATATTCTTTTCTGAAGAAAAAGGATCTCCAGGGACTGCTCGAATAAGAAAATAAGCCACAGTAATAATTACAAATATAGTTATAATTGAAGAGAAAAATCTTCTAACTATGAATTTTAGCATGAGTCTAACCCCTTATCTTTGGTTTCGACAATAAAATTTTATATTAATTAAAATTAATTTCAAGAATAAACTGAAAAATGACAATATTATATTTTTAATTTATTATGAAATAATAATTATATTGATTATAAAAAAGGGACTACCTCTAAGAAATTGAGATAGTCCCTTTTTTTGGTTTTAAGGATCTAATACCTATAAATTATTTTTTAAGAAGATATACTTCTTTTAATGGATGCATTCCAAGAATATTTCCATAGAAACCTTTTACATAAAGCTGCAATGTATAGACATTAACATAGAAATAGATAGGAATAATAGGTAACTCTGTCATAAGGATCTTTTCAGCTTCATAGAAAATAGCCATTCTCTTTTTTGGATCCTGTTCATATTTTGCTTTGTTAATTAAATCATCGTAAGTTTTATTGCTCCAACCAGTATCATTATTTCCACCATCTGTTATCCACATGTCAAGGAAAGTATTTGGATCTACATAGTCACCAATCCAACCTGCTCTTGCAACTTGATAATCATGCTGTTGTCTTCTGTCAAGATATACTTTCCATTCTTGGTTTTCAAGAAGAGCATCTATTCCTAAATACTGTTTCCACATCTGCTGAATTGCTTCTGCTATTTTCTTATGACCAGCTGATGTATTGTAGAAGATAGTAATTGAACCAAGACCTTTTCCACCTGGATATCCAGCATCAGCTAATAGTTTCTTAGCCTCTTCCACATTTTCGTTAAATCCTATATATCCCTTATAACCAGGCATATTTGGAGGAACAAAAGAATAAGCTGGGATTTGTCCTGCTTTTAAGATGTTTTCAACAAGATACTTTCTATTGATAGACATTGTTAATGCTTTTCTAACTCTTACATCAAGTAAAGCTTTATTTGTCTGTTTTGCAGGATCAACATTGATCATATAATAATATGTTCCAAGGTATGGATCAGCATGAAATTCTGGTTTTACTTTCCATGTATCCATCTGTTCAGTAGGAACTCCCTCTTGGAATTCTAGTTCGCCAGCAGCAAATTGAGCCAATGATGTACTATTGTCTTCATTAGCATAAATTACAACTTTTGAAAGTTTGACTTTTGCAGCATCCCAGTATCTATCATTTTTAACTAAGGTAATATGGTCATTTGGATACCATTCTACAAGTTTAAAAGGACCATTACATACAATATTGTCTTTTAAGTACCATTTATCACTTCCAACCTTATCTATAACATGTTTAGGAACTGGCATATATGTCTGGAAAGACATAAGTGAAATAAAGAAAGGAGTTGGAGCTTCTAAGGTTACTTGTAAAGTATATTTGTCAACAACCTTAATACCAACATCTTCAGCTTTACCTTCTCCATTAGTGTATTTTTCTGCTCCTTTAATATACCAAAGTTGATATGCATATTCCGCAGCTGTTTCTGGTGCTAATGCTCTTAACCATGAATATTTAAATGTTTCGGCATCAATTGGAGTATTATCTGACCATTTAGCGTTGGTTCTAAGCTTAAAAGTATAAACAAGTCCATCTTTTGAAACAGTCCAGCTTTGAGCAACACCAGGAAGTGGTTGCAAAGTCTCTGGATGATAAGCAGTAAGACCTTCAAAGATCTGCATAGCAATTCTGAACTCTGGAACACCAGTCATAATAGCTGGATCTAATGTTTGAGGTTCAGTTCCATTGTTCATTCTAAATACCATCTCTTTACTTTGACCAATCAAGAATGTACCAGCGATAACGAAGAGAATAGCAACAACAAAGAGAATAATAAGTTTTTTTTTCATGAAAGATTTCCTCCTTATTTAAGAAATCTAAATAATATATGGTATAAAAATTTATCTTTGTCAATATCTTATAAAAATTTTTTTAATTCTTCTAAAAACTTATTAAAAAGTTCTTCATTTCCTTTTCCAAAAGATATTCTATAAATTTTCCCATTATTTAATCCTATTGAAATAGAATATTCCTTTGTTTTACCTGAATAATAACCAGAAGGGATATTTTCTTTTTCTATAGAGCTGTATCTTTTATTAGCCTTCTGTATGATATCAGAAGAAATAGAATTGATCTCCTTGAAATCTATTTTTTTGCTTATTACAAAAGGGAAAATCCCTTTTTTTCTTATAATTTGTGATTTTGTTAATTCTAGTAAAAAACTATCAACTAAAAATGAATAGATAAAAGCTAATAAAAAAATTAATCCGAAAATAATTGACCCAATAATATTAAGTTTTCTGTCATTTTCAAAAATCTCAAAATAAATCATAATTAAAGAAAATATAAGTAAAAAAATAGCTTGAATCCTTATTGAAAAAGAAAAAAAGATCCTATAACCATCTGTTGCTTTTTTTAAATCGTACCATTTTGTATTTTTCTGCATAGATTGACATCTCTCCCTTTAGTAATTTTTTTCTTATCTTCATTTACCATAAATTAAAAGTCAAAAGAAAATTTTTTCAAATTATTTTTGCAAAAAAAACTTATATTGGCATATTTATTTTGTGTATGTTCTACCTATTTTTAATTTTTACATGATAAATTAATTTGTAATTAATAAAGATTTATTTTAGGTTGGTTAAACTTATGAATAAAATATTTAAACCAATTCTTTATTCACCCGCTGGTGATATCAATAAAGGATTAAGCGCTTTCTTCTTTGGCGCAGATGGCGTTTACATTGGCTTGGATAAATTTGGTCTTAGAAAAAATGAGAAAGTTGATCTCGAAGAACTAAAAGAATTTATTGATATTGCTCATAAAGACGGAAAAAAGGTAGATATTACATTAAATGCTTACTTAAAAAATGATGAAATACAAGAAGTCAAAGAATATATTGCAAAGGTTATTTTTTTAAAACCAGATTCAATAATATTTTCTGACCCTGCAGTATTACTTGTTTATAAAGAACTAATTGAAAATATGCCAAATTCCTCAAAAATAGAATTTCTACCAACACTTACATTATCTACCCAATCAAACACGACTAATTTTTATTCAATGAAATTCTGGACTCAGCAAGGGGTAAAACGAATTGTTGCAGCAAGAGAATTGACATTATTGGAAGTTTATCTAGCAAAAAAGCAAGCGAAAGAAGAAAAATTAAATTTTGAATTGGAAACATTTATACATGGTGCCATGTGTGTCTCTTTATCTGGAAGATGTCTTTTATCTTTATATATGACAAATAAGAAATTTTCAAAAAAAGGCAGTGAATATCAAAGAGATGCAAATAGAGGAGAATGTGTTCATCCTTGTAGATTCGCTTATCTTGTTGAACAGTCTCGAGAAAATGAGTATTTTCCAATTGAAGAGGATGGTAGATACTCATATATTCTATCTTCAAAAGATCTTTGTCTTCTTTATTATATCCCACTTTTTATCTTTTGTTCTATCGATGCATTCAAAATTGAAGGAAGAATGAAATCCTCTTTTTATACCTCATCGATAACTTTTGCATATAGAAATGCCATAGATAAAGCATACGAAATTTTCAGTGATTTTGAAATTAAAGAAAAAGATCTAATTAAATATCTTCAAAATCCCTCTTCCTTCTTATATGATTTCAACCAATGGAAGAATTTTGTCGATGATATAAATATTTATACAGATTTGGCATCACATAGACCATACACAACTGGTTTCTATTTTAGTCAAGAGCATCCAGATTATATGATGCCTTTATATGAAAGCAAATTAATACAACCCTATTCAATAGTAGCTGAATATATCGGAAATAAATTAAAAAAAGCAAAAAGAAGAAAAGGTATAAAAAATGCTTCTAAAACCAATTTGCAAGAAAATATAGAAAATCAAATTTGTGAAAATATCGAAGAAAATAGATTAAAACCCAACCAATTTATTATTTTTTCAAAAAATAGTGTTAAAATTGAAGACTCAACATTTTTTCTCTTTTGTAAAAAGGGGATATTTGACTTGAAAAACTTTAAGATTTTTGATTTAAACCAAAATTCTATATCTTTAATTCAACATTCAAAAAACTATATATTAGAACTTGAAGATGATATCCTTTTCTTAACAGAACTATCAAAAGATCAAATCTTTTTTATTTTTTGCAAAAATAAAATAAAATAAAATAATTAGTTAAGAGTTAATAACTTACGTTAAATTAAATTATTTTGATAAAAATGAATTTATTAAAAAAAAGTGATTTTATAATTTTATTAATACATGGATTCTGTGGCTCAAGCTTAAATAATAAAATTCTTGAAGATAACTTTATTAAAGATGGATTCGATGTTCTGTCTTTTGATCTTCCTGGTCATGGTGAAGACTATGAAAATTTCAATAAAGCAGACTGGAAGGATTGGTTAAAAGAAGTCGAAGATCAATTTGATAAAATCAAAAGTTATAAATATATCATACTAATTGGTTTTTCAATGGGTGCAAACTTGGCATTAATTTTATATAGCAAACTTGATTTATTTTACCAAAAAAAAATAAAAATAATACTTTTATCTCCAGCTTTTTCAGCAAATAAAAAATTCTTCCCCAACCTTTTAAATGTCATAATAGGATATTTATTTAATAGAAGTTACAAAATTAAATCGACAAATCCAGGTTGTAATAGTACGAACTATAAAAAATATTATAAGAATTATATTTCTTTTATTTCAGCAAAAAGATTTCTAGATTTATATATATTAATAAATAAAGCTAAAAAATTGATTGGAAAAGTCGATTCTCCCATTTTAATCTTTCATTCAAAAAAAGATATTTTAAGTTCATATTCTGAAAGTTTGAAAATTTTCAAAAAATTGAGATCCACTTTCAAAGTATTTATAAGTCTTAAAAAATCAAATCACTTCATACAACTAGATTTTGAAAGAAATATTGTTTATGAACTATCTAAACTTTTTATTGAAAATGATTTTGACCAATTTAAATCTAATGAAAAAGTAAAAACCTATCTTAAATAATCAACCGCTGCCACTACTACTACTACCACTTAAAGCTTGAAGTTTAGCGTTACACATTTGAATATAGTTTTGAATATCCTTGTAGTTTGGATTATACTTTGCAATTTTTTGAAAAAGCTCCAATGCTTTATCGTATGCTTTTTGATTATATAGCTCAACAGCTTGATTGTACCATGCAAGAAGTGTATCTTCTATACCTTTTTTTATTTTTTCATACAAATCTTTAATATCTTTATAATTTGGATCAAGGTTAATTACCTTTTTAGCAAAATCTTCTGCAACGAAAAATTCTTTTTTATTATAAGCATCAAGACAGGATTGATAGTATTTTTCTATATTTAATATAATTTCAATTTTATCAAGATAATTTTTTATTGCTTTCTTGTCATAACCTAAATCTAAAGCTAACTTAAAAAACTTTTGTGCAGAATTATAATCTTTTTTTTCAAAAGCCTCTTTACCTTTATTAAAATAGTTTAATGCAGCTTTTTCTTTTTCTTCTTTAACCTTTTGAATGCCATTTTGGGCTTCTACATTTTTAGGATCAAATAAAAGTACTGTTTTATATAGTTTTTCAGCTTCATCGAACCTTTGATTTTCAAGCAGCTTTTTGGCATTTTCAAGATACTTTTGTATTTCTTTTTTAATAGTCTCATTATTTTTTGCAAAAAACTCTTTTGCTTGTTTATTATTTGGATCTATTTTTAATATCTTACCCCAATAACTTGCTGCAGTAATAATATCTTTATTTTTTTCATATTTTAATGCAATATTAGTATATTCAACAATTTTTTTCTGTTTATATTCTCTAATTTTATTGAGATACATTTCAGCAACATTAGAACCAATATTAGCATAAACATAATAAAACATTTCTCCTGCTTGAATTAATAAATCTATATCTTCATTTGAAACAGCTTGATTGTAATAGTTAATTGCTTGGTTTAATATTAATGAAAAGATACCTTCTTTTGTTAAATATTCTTCTGGACTTTTTTTTAAGATTTTTGAATCATATTCTGGAAATTGGCTAATAGCCTTATCATAAAATTCTGGCTTACTTTCTTTAATAGCATTATTTGTACTTTGACATCCATTAGATATTAAAACAATTGATGATAAAAATATTATTAATAAAATTATGAAAGATTTTTTCATCTTTTTCTCCTATAAAAATCAATAATAATATCTAAAAAAATCTACAATCTGTATTAAAATTATAATTAAAGGAAAGTATTTTTTTAAAATTTCTTTTTATATACTGGGAAAGGTTGGCTTTTCCCTTTAACAGATATCATTTCTGGTCCATCAAAACCACTGATTTTAGAAGACTTGTAAGTCATTTCACATATTACCAACTCTTTTGGTTTTGCATGACTGCACAATCTCGATGCAGTATTGACTATATCTCCTATAGTTGCAGCTTCCTTTCTTTCAGAACTTCCAATATTTCCAACTATTACTTTACCAGTAGCTATTCCTATGCCAATATAAACTTTATCAGTAATCCATTTCTTTTGAATTTCATAAGATGCTTTTAATGCATTTAATTCTTTATTTTCTCCCTTGAATAATGCCATTACTGAGTCACCTATAAATTTATCTATATCTCCACCATATTTTTTTATGATGTTAACTTGAAAATCAAGTAAGGTATTTAACAGATCCATTACCTCCTTTGGGTCATGGGACTCTGAATAAGATGTAAAACCTCTTATGTCTGAAAAAAATACTGTATATTCCTGATAACTTGGTTCTATACTTTCGGAAAATTGAGCCGATTTTTTAACCATTTCTATCGTACTTTGAGATACATATGAACCTAAAAGCTGCCTTTCTTTTATAGCGTCAAGCATGTTATTGAATTCTTTCATTAAAGATTCAAGTTCATCTTTGCCACTCGGAGGAACTTTAGTGAATTGACCCGCAGATAGGTTTTTTACAGCACCAACAATGATATAAATTCTTTTTGTAAGAAGCAAAGTTATACCCCAAATGAGCACCAAAGCTAAAGTTAAAAATAATAAATTTACAATAAATGATTGCATCCTCAATTTGCTTTGTTCTTTGTAAAATCTATCATAAGATATGACTGTAGCGACATATCCTGGATACTGAATACCACCCGACCACTGAAAAGGAACTCTATAAATTAGAATACCGAGATTATTGATTCCTTTCTTATATTTTTGGGAGTAAAAATTACTTTTATCATTAAAATAACTAACAATTTTGTGTGAAAGAGTATTATTCTCTAAAATTTCAAAAGGAAATTTTTGATTTACATCAGATATATTTTGAGGAAAGGATAACACTCCATCTTTATCAAATATGACAATATCTTCTAAATCATGAAATTTACCTTCATTTCTTTTTACTTCAAATATTTCTCTTCTTACATCATTTATGGTCATTTCATCAATTTTAGCAAGTCTGAAAGTTGTCAATGGAGAAGCTATACTCCTACCAACTACAAGCAAAAATTCTTCAAAACTTGCATTAGCTTGATCAACCAACATGTTTTGACTTTTATTTGAAATATACAAAGTCAAACTTACTGCAGCTACAAGATAGATGATAAGAAAAGATAGAATATACTTTGCTTTTAAATTCATTATTACTCCTTTACTTTTCCTATAATATTATAGCTCATAAATTGAAAAGGACAATTAAATTAACTATTTTTTGAGTTTATTATTTATAATTATTGTTTATTTAGTTCAATTTCTGTTAAAATGTTTCATATCCTGAGGGAATTCAATAGAAAATTCTACTAATCCGGCTATCTTACCATCTTTATACCATGGAGTTTGATGAATTAGCTTTTTTATCCCATTTTTTAATATTGTATATGTATTTTTTTCTCCATTTTTCATCATTTTTTGCAAAATTTCTCTAGAATTGTTATTATGACAATCTAAAAGATTTTTACCTATAAGAAATCCATACTGTTCAAAAGTTTTTGTTGCTTTTTCATTCATATAGATAATTGTGAAATCTTTGTCGCATATAGTTATTGCAACATCGATATTGTTGAAAAACTCAATATCACTTCTAAAGTCCATTTTTACCCCTGATTATTTTAATTTTTCTTTAATTTTTTTAATAGTATGTGAGAACTAATTAAAAATTAGACTTAAAAATGTAATTTTCAATCTTTATCTTGTTTTGATTTTTTATTTTTATATGTTAAAAATTTCAGTAGATATTTATTTTAGCGATAAATATTTTATAAATAAAGCTACTTGTGGAGTAATCAAAATGAAAAAAGAACTATTAATTTTAATGATCTCTTTACTTCTTTTTACCATGGTGAGTTGTTCTCAAGATCTTTCAAATATAATTAAAAAAGTCGATGATATAAATATTAAAGATTATAAAATCAAGGGAATTATAACTAAAATCTTTTTTTTAGATACAGATAAAATTTATTTATATGAAATTTCAAGTGAGAAAGTTGAAAATAGTTTTGCTTTGCTCATAAGTAATAATAAATACAGAAGAGGAGATAAATTAGATTTGGTTATAGAAGCATTTAAATTATCTTCTAAAACTTATGAACAAACAAAAGAAGTTTATTGGTCAATATTAAAAAATTATATTCAGAAAAAAACGTTATTTTCAAATACAGAAATCATTTTACTTGTAAAGAAAATTGATACAATTGTTAACCAGTATCTCATGAAAAATGAATCTATTACTATATTTTTAGAGTCTCACCAGAATATAACTACTGAATAATATAATAAAAAATAAAAGATATTTTATTTTTTTTATTTTTATTAAAGGAAAAGGATTAAAAAACCTTTTTTTCAATTTTACAATTAGTCTCTATTAAATAAAAAACTTTTAAGATTAAAAAACAGTTTATAGTTTCTTTAATAAATTTTTTATAATTTCTATAATAGGAGAAGAAATGAAAAAAGTAATAACTTCAGCATTGATTTATGCAAATGGACCTTTACATCTTGGGCATCTTGTTGAGTATATTCAAACAGATATTTATTCAAGATCCTGCAAGTTACAAAAACAGGATGCAATCTATGTTTGTGCCGATGATACACATGGGACTCCTATAGAGATAAACGCGATGCAGATGAAAATAACACCGGAGCAACTTATAGATAAGTTTCATAAAGAACATAAAGAGGATTTTGATAAATTTTTTGTGGCATTTGATGAGTATTATACAACTAATGGTACAAAAAACAAAGAAGTCGTTGAACTAATCTATAAAAAAGTCAAAGAAAATGGATATATTTATGAAAAAGAGATTGAAGCTACATACTGTGAGCATTGTAAAAGATTTTTACCAGATAGATTTGTTAAAGGAACCTGCCCAATATGTGGAGCAGAAAATCAATATGGTGATACCTGCGAAAAGTGCAATTCGACATACAAACCACAGGATTTAAGAAATAGTTATTGCATAGTTTGTGGTAATACTCCTATTTTAAAAAAATCTAAACACTTTTTCTTTAAATTATCCGCATTAAAAGATCAGATAATTGAGTATTTTAAAAGAACAAAATTTCAAGAAGAGATAAAAAATTACCTTTTAAACTGGTTAAATGAAGGATTAAAAGACTGGGATATCTCTCGAGATGGTCCTTATTTTGGATTCAAAATACCAGATTCAGATCAATATTTCTATGTATGGTTTGATGCGCCTATAGGCTATATAGGGTCAACTAAAGAGTACTGTGATAAAAATAATCTTGATTGGAAAGATTATTGGATATCTAAGGATTCAGAAATATACCATTTTATTGGAAAAGATATTATCTACTTTCATTTTCTTTTCTGGCCTGCCGTATTAATAGCTGCCGATTTTGCCTTACCTAAACATATTCAAGTTCATGGGTTTTTAAATGTAAATGGACAAAAAATGAGCAAATCAAGAGGAACATTTATAACGGCAAAAGATTTTATTGAAAGAGGTGGTGATCCTCAATATTTAAGATATTATTATGCCGCTTTACTTGGAAATTCAATAAATGACTTTGATTTTAATGATAATGATTATAGAACAATTATTAACTCCAATTTAATAGGTAAATTTGGAAATCTGGTAAATAGACTCTCAACATTTTTACTTAGAAATTTCGATGGTAAAACGGATGAAGATATTGAAGATATTTATAATCAATTTAGTTTATTAAAAGAAAACTATTTTGACTTGCTAAATAATCTTGAATATAGAAAAGCCATTGAATTATTTCAGAAATATACAGATACAGCAAATAAGTATTTCCAAGATAATCAACCTTGGCAGATTCTTAAAACAGATAAAAATAAGACTCTTACAATACTTACAACAACTCTTTCAATGATTAAAGATCTTGCAATTTGTCTATATCCTATAATACCACAATATTGTGAAGAAATAGCGACTCAGCTTAACTTCATAATAGATATTGACAATATAGGGAAGCCCCTATTAAATCATAAAATAAATAGTAGTAATATAATCTTTAAGAAAATTGAAGATAATTTTACAATTATTAAAAAACCAGCAATTTCAGAAGTTCAAATTGTCGCAGGAAAAATATTAGAAGTCGATGATCATCCTAATGCAGACAAATTGTATGTGTTAAAAATAGATATAGGAAGTGATATTCGAACAGTAGTTGCTGGAATAAAGCCATATTATACGAAAGATGAACTTATTAATAAAAATATCTGCCTTGTCGCTAATTTAAAGCCAGCTAATCTTAAAGGCATTTTTTCTAATGGTATGATTTTAGCTGCTAGTTCTAAAGATGGAAAAGTCGGAGTGCTAACCCATAATCAAAAACCTGGAACTAAGGTTGTATTTGAAAATGTAGATTATCCAGATAGTTTTGAACAAATTTCTATAGATAAGTTCAAAGAATTGGAGATTGTTAGCAGTGGTGATAATGTTTTTTGTTTTGATAATTGCCTTATTTGTGGAAATGAAAAGGTTTTTGCCGATAAAAAAATTGCTGGAAAGGTCTCGTAAAAATGTCTACAACGACTTATAAATAAAAAAAAGCAAGGAAAACAAAAAAATAATATGACTAAAATTCATAAAAGGTACGGACTAATAAATTATTTATCTTGGTTTTTATTGTTTTATTTTATGCTTATTTTTTCTTTTAACAATATTTGTTACTCTCAGGATCTATTTCTTTCAAAATATAAACTTGATAGACAATCCATAGCATCTATTGCTCTTCTAATATATGAATCTCCAATTTTTATTTTACCAGATTCCATAAAGATTTTTATCAATAACAATAAAGAAAAATTTGAAAAACTTTCTAGTATTTACTTAAAATTTTTAAACAATGATTTAGATCTTGAAATAGATCATAAGATTTATGATAGCTGCTCAGCATCAATTGAGTTTGAAAGAATAAAATCTGTTTTTGAAAATTTGGAATTTGATGAATTTAAGTTTTTTTTAATTGATTTAGCAAATCTTTTATTTACAAAAGATGATCTTTGCAGTAGCTTAGAAATTTTTTTTAAGGAAACCGCGAAAGAAAACATCAGTTTTTCAATTATTCCAGTCAAACTTACAACAAATGAAAATCTTTTTTTACATATAAAAGATCCGAAAAAATCGATAGAACACTATATCTTTTATAAAACTGATAATTTAAATAATTTATTATTTGAACTTTTAAGTTTTGTTTTTAAACAAAGACTATTCTTTACTACTATTCTACCTAAATCAATAGAATTTAGTAAAGCAGAACAAACAAAATATCTCAATCTTACAGGTAGATCATTTTTATACCCTGAAGCAGAAGCCATGCTTGAATCAGCATTTGTACTATATAGTTTAAATAGCATAACCGACTTATTAAATAAATATACTGGTCTTTCCATAAAAGAAAATATTGAGGCAAAGACATTTTATTATAAATTAAGTTGGCTTAATGAAATAATTAAAAGGTGGGATTCATTAAATAATAATTCAATATTTAAATTCCCAAAACCTTATGGAATGATTTTTGTAGATTTTATCAAAAATAATGATGATCAGATACAATCAGATACTCCTTTTAACAAATTATTACAATTAAATCCAGATTTGATATCTATTGTCTCTTTAACTAATGATCTTGGAATTTCGGAAAAACAAAAAAATCTTATACAAAAAAAACTCTTAAATATTGGATTTTCTAAAGTTATTTTTAAGTATGACTATGATAAAGATGTCTCTAATTTTTTAAATAAAAAAGTTGTCTTTATATATTTAATGAAAAAAAGCAGTGAAAATATCTCGCCTTTTTTCATATTAAATAAAGATATGAATTTCCAATTGCAGAACATTTATATTAAATCCTTTTCAGAAATTTCTACAATTTCATATTTTGACAATATTAATATACTGCTTTTAGTCAATAAACCAACAACAGATTCGCTTATGAAAGCAATAAATTTAATAGTTAAATTAAAATCAGAACCAATTATAGTAAAAAGAAATTTCTTTCAAAGAATTATAGATAGTATTATAGCCTTTTTTTCACCTTTATCTTTATAATTTTTCTTTACTTATTTGTTCAAATTTATTATATATATATTGATGTTTTATAAAAGGAAAAATTTTAAAAATGAAAGAAGTTTATAAAGATACTATCAAATCTATTAGACTTACCTTTACTTTAATTTTATTATCTCTTTTGTTTTTTTACTTCTTACCAATAAATATATCAGCTCAGGATATTATTGAAAATATTCTTAATTCTAAACCCGAAGGGTATGTTGCAGATTTTGCGCAAATCCTTGACGGTGAAGAAGAGCAACAAATTTATTTATTGTCTAAAGTTATAGATGATAAAAGTAAAGATCAAATAGCTATAGTTACAGTTGAAACCTTGGGTTTGTATTCTATAGAGGAATTTTCATATAAATTATTAGAGAAATGGGGTGTTGGACAGAAAGAATTAAATAATGGTATTTTAATAGTTTTAGCATTAAAAGAAAAAAAAGTAAGAATTGAAGTTGGATATGGATTGGAACCTTTAATAACTGATAGTATCGCCGCACTTATTATACAAAATTATGGCTTACCCTATTTTAGAGAGTCAAATTATGGAAAAGGTCTTTATAATATGGTATACCAGTTAGGTAATATCATTGCAAAAAATATGGGGGAGAATTTTTCAGAATGGGTAAAAGAAGGTGGGCTTAAAGCTCAAGGAGGCAATGAAGGTATTGGATTTTTCTTTATTGCCTTAATTTTTATTATCTTCTTCATATTTAACCTTTTATTCAGAAGACCAAGATTTTATGGATACAGAAATAGAAGTGTGGCAAATCAACTTTTTGGGGCTTATCTAGCTTCAAGAGTCATGAGAAATACCTTTTTTGGCAACAATATTGGAAATACTAGAAATTCTGGATTTGGTGGATTCCATGGCGGCGGTTTCGGAGGTTTTGGTGGTTTTGGTGGAGGTTCTTCAGGCGGTGGTGGGGCTACTGGGGGATGGTAAGAAATTATTATCCAAAAGAAAAATAGTCATAAAGGAAATATAATGAAAAAGATTGATTTTTTTAAAGATTTATTCAAAGAAAACATTTTAGAGATTAGAGAATTTAATGAATTATTCCCTGTAATAGTATTAAAAAATTCTAATCCAAAAGAACTTAAGATATTTATAGAACAAAAAAAGAAATATAATCAATTTTATAAATTTTTACCAATCTTCTTAAATTTAGAATTTATCCATAATGCTAAAGATACATTCCCGGCAGATATTTTATATATAAGAGATTTCTCATCCCATCTTTTTGGAGAAGATTTATTCAAAGATATTCAAATAGACAACAACTTCCTAAGATTAAATATTGAAAAAGAGTTAAGATCTAAAATATTTGTTGTTACTTCATCAAGTTATACTTTTAATTCTAAAAATGATATTTCTCATTTTGCTAAGGATCTATTATTTTCTCTAAGGTATGTTATTTATGCCTATTCAAAAATTAAGAATTTTAACATTTCTTTTAAAGATGAATCTGAACTTTTCATTTCATTGTTGAATTTACTTAATTATAATGCTACTTCCAAGGTCATCCATGTCATAAAATCCATGGGAGATTTTGATTCAACGGAAAGATTTGAAATTCTTTATAATAGTTTAAGTTTCTTGATTTCTAAAATTGAAGTATAAATTTAACCAAATCAACAAAAGAAATATTGGAGGAAAAATGAAAATAAAAGGTTGGATTATTGTAGTAATTATTCTTGTTATTCTTATTCTTATTTCTATTTCTGCTTACAACAAAATGATTTCTCTTACTAATTCAGTGGAAGAGTCATGGGCTCAAGTAGAAAATCAACTTCAAAGAAGGTACGATCTTATACCAAATCTTGTTGAAACAGCAAAGGGTTATATGAAGTTTGAACAGGAAACCTTGATTGCTGTCACTAAAGCGAGAGCCTCAGTAGGTCAAGCTCAGACAATTGATGAAAAAATTAACGCAAATAATCAACTTGAAGGTGCATTGGCAAGACTCTTAGTTGTTTTTGAAAAATATCCAGACTTAAAGGCAAATGAAAACTTTGTCACTTTAATGGCTGAACTTTCAGGCACCGAAAATAGGATAGCTGTTGAAAGACAAAGATACAACCAGAAAGTTAGAGAATACAACACTTATATAAAAAGATTTCCAAATGTAATTATTTCATCTTTATTTAATTTCAAAGAAAAACCATATTTTAAAGCTGTAAATGAAGCTACTGAAGCACCTAAAGTGCAGTTTTAACAAAAAATATTATATTTTGTAAACAATATATACTCGCCTAATTGGTAAAATTTTTTATTCTTATTTTTATTCCTTTTATATTTTAGTTAATTCTATTTTTTAATTTTAGAACTAAAGATTATATGAAAGAAAAAGAAGATTTTTTACAGAGTAAAATTGAAAAAGAGGTTAGAAGACTTGGAAATATTGTCAAGACTTTGCGCTCTCCTTGCGGTTGCCCATGGGATAGAAAACTTAAAATTGAAGATTGTGCAGAATATATTTTAGAAGAAACATATGAAGCAATCGAAGCTCTAGATAAGAATGATAGTGAAGGTTTACTTGAAGAACTTGGCGATATTTTATCTCAAGTTTTTATGATATCCCAAATTGCAAGCGAACAAAACTTATTCAATATCGCAGATGTTTTTAATAATATCTGTCAAAAATTAATTTTCAGACATCCTCATGTTTTTAATGATGAAAAGGCTGATACACCAGATGAAGTACTGAAAATATGGAATAGACAGAAATTAATTGAAAAATCAGAGAGAAAAAATGCGATAGAAGGAATTCCCCAAAACCTCCCATCGATCTATATCCTTATTAAATTATTTCGCAAAATAAAGCAACATCCAACGATTTATCAGAAAATTAAAGATTCCATTTATTCTTCTTTTGAAAATGTTATAAGCCAAAGTAATGAATTTTTTCAAAATATTGAAAAGAGCTTGAATAAGAATATTGAACAAGATGATATAGACAAATATAAAGAAGATAATTCCAAAATTATTTCAGATTTACTTTATATATTAATATTTATCTCTTTTTTATATGAAATCGACCCAGAAAAACTTTTAAGAAAAAAGATTGAAAATATATATAAAATTTTCGAAGATAATGAAAAGAAAACTGACAAATAATTAAAAACTAAAATGTTAAATTTATCCATATCTAAAATAGAACCCCCTTTAATATTGAAAAATGATGGTTTCTTATCTATATTTTTTTTAGGGGTAGGTTCTGCTTTTTCAAAAAAAATTTATCAGAATAATATAATTATTATCAAAGGTGATACTTCAATTTTTGTTGATTTTGGAACAAGAGCACCATTTGCTTTAAATGAACTTGGGCATAATGTATCTTCTATCACTAATCTTATTTTAACTCATTCTCATGCTGATCATATTGGTGGGGTAGAAGAGATTTTTTTATTTAATAGATATGGTTTTAATAGAAAGGTAAATTTAATAGTGCCAGAACCATACCTAAAAATTTTATGGGAAGAAAGCTTAAAAAGGTGGTTGCAGTTACTCTGAATATAAAGGATCAAATCATCTTTTCGATTTTTTGATTTTGTTAATTATATAAAACCAGAACCGATTTCTATAAATTATAATGAAAAAAGACTCTTTTATCAGGTAAAAATAGACCAAATTAATATAATATTTTTCCAAACAAAACATCTTCCATCAGATGTCAATGATTTAGAAAAACATCATTTGACATTTGGTCTAATAATAGACAATAAAATCCTTTTTACCTCAGATACAAAATTTGATAAAGATTTTATTGAATTTCTAGTAAGTTTTTTTGATATCGAATATATCTTTCATGATTGCCAATCCTATAAAGGTGGGGTCCATGCAAGTTTCGATGAGATTTGCTCTTATCCGACCTACATCAAGGAAAAAATATTTTTAATGCATTATCAGGACAATTTTGAAAATCAAGATATCAAAGATCATAATTTTTTAGGATTTGCTAATCAATGGCATTACTATAACTTTACTTGAATTTTGTTTAATTTTTTTTTAATTCTGTTATTTCTTTATCAAATAAAGCATTAATGGTTTTTCTAATTTTTTGGAGGATATAAATGCATAGTGTTAAAGAATTACTTTATTCAAAGTCTGCAATCAAAGATGTAACTGTTGCTGGTTGGGTTAGAACGGTTAGAGATATGAAGAATATCTATTTTATAGAGTTAAATGATGGTTCCACNGTTAGAAATATACAGATAGTATTTGAACAGGATGAAGATTTACTTAAAAAACTTGAAACATTAACAACAGCAAGCAGTATAAAAGTAAAAGGAGATCTTGTTGAGTCTCCTAAACCAGAACAAAAAGTGGGAAATAAAAGGTAAAGAATTAACTGTTTATTGTATCACCCCCGCAGAAGAATATCCACTTCAAAAGAAAAGGCACTCTTTTGAATTCTTAAGAACGATAGCTCATTTAAGACCAAGAACCAATACTTTTGGTTCTGTTTTTAGAGTTAGAAGTACCATAGCTTATGCTATTCATGACTTTTTTCAAAAAAAATGGATTTTTTTATATTCATACTCCCATTATAACAACTTCAGATTGTGAAGGAGCTGGTCAAATGTTCCAAGTGACAACCTTAAATATGGAAGAGGTTGCCAAATCAGGGGAAGTTAAATTACGAAGAAGACTTTTTTGGTAAAAAAGCATATTTAACTGTTTCGGGACAACTTGAAGTCGAAAATTTTGCTCAAGCTCTTTCAAAAGTTTATACATTTGGCCCAACATTTAGAGCTGAAAACTCAAATACATCAAGGCATCTTGCAGAATTCTGGATGATAGAACCAGAAATGGCTTTTTTTGAATTGGAAGACAATATGCAACTTGCTGAAAGTTTCATAAAATATATCGTGAAATTTACTCTAGATAGGCATACGGATGAATTTGAATTTTTTGATAAATGGGTAGAGCAAGGTTTATTAAAAAGATTGGATAATGTCTTATCTTCGACTTTTGAAAAAATTACATATACCCAAGCAATAGAAATACTATTAAAAAGCAATAAGAAATTTGATTTTCCTGTTTCATGGGGAATAGATATGCAATCTGAACATGAAAGATTCTTAACTGAGGAGTATTTTAAGAAACCAGTTTTTGTTACCGATTATCCTTTTTCTATAAAAGCTTTTTATATGAAAAGAAATAGTGATGGTAAAACAGTAAGAGCAATGGATTTGCTTGTCCCTGAAATAGGTGAAATTATCGGTGGTTCTCAAAGGGAAGATGATCTTTCCATGTTATTAAAAAACATAGAAGAAAAAGGGTTAAATAAACAAGATTATTGGTGGTACATAGATCAAAGAAAATATGGATCAGTTCCTCATTCAGGATTTGGACTTGGATTTGAAAGAACAATTCAATTTATTACTGGTATGAAAAATATTAGAGATGTCATACCATTTTTTAGGGTTCCAGGTTCAGCGGAATTTTAACCACTTTTTCTTTTAATTCATTTATAATACTATCAACATCTATCATTATATTCTTTTCACATGGACTTAAAAAGGAAAAAGAAAGATAAAGTTCGACTTTTTCAAATATTTCTTTTTTTGAAGTTTTGTTGTAAAAATTAACAAATGATCTTGAAACTTTTCCCTTTAATGATCCTTCTCCATGTTTTTCAGCAAATGGTAAAAAGATAAAATATTCATAATCTGAAATATGGGTCATTAAATCTTCACTTCGTAATAGATGATGTAAATTTATTATGAATTCATTTAACTGTATTTTGATTTCTTCATTTTGGTATAGTTCCTTAGGCAAATTTATCTTAAGATAACAAAAACCAAAATTATGACCTTCCTGACAACAATTAAAAGCTTCTCTTATAACAATTTCCTTAAATACTCTGAATCGATAAGTATGATCATCTTCTTTAGATAAGTTACTATATTCTAGTGAATTAATTATTATTGAATTAATTACATTATATGAATTTGAAATTGAAAATATTATCTCTTTTTTAGGTTCTGTAGTAAAAAATAAAATTATAAAACCAAGATAATTTTTCCTTATTCTTGATGTGAGTTTTTTTGCTCTTGTAGATGGTAATCTTGAAACCCTATATAAAGGTATACATACTATATTTTCATTATCATATGATAAAGTTGTTACTTTTTCTTCATAGAGAATTTTTAATTTTAATAACTCGAAAATTATTTCTTTATTTGTGGATGAAGTGAGGTTTACTGGAGAATATTTTGAAACAATCTTAAATTCATTATTCGGATAGGATAAAACTAAATAGGATACATCTGCGTTAGTATAATTTGTAAGATATACTAAAATTTCTTCGTATACTTTTTCAAAATGAGGGTTCTGATCAACTATATGTTGAAGAGAATAAACAAGTTTTAACGAGATATCGTCAAATGAAACTCTACTATTTCTCATTGTATTAAAATAACTAGGTATTTTTGAAAAATCTTTAGTATCTAATATTATAGAGATAGTATTGTTCATAGAAAGAATTATTTCCTGTATTTTGGTCATATAAAATAAGAGTTCTTCTTTCTCTTCTTTAGTAAATTCATAATCTTTTGATAGAGAGCGTAGTAAATAAAAGGCTCTTTCATAATTCCTTAGTTCAAATTCTGCTTTAATTAAAAGTATTTGTGTATCTTTGTAGTATTGTTTAGCGTCTAGTATCTTAAAGATATGTGCTGCTTTATATGTTTTTGCTATGGCTTGAGAGAAGTTTCCTAATTTAAACAAAGTTAAAGCTTCATAATATCTTATTATACCTAAATCAAATCTATGATTTAGTTCTTCTTTCAATTTCGAAGCCTTCTTTAAATAAGATAATGTGGAATTGTAATTTTTAAGATAATATAAGTTTAGAGCAGTTATAGTATAAAAATCTGAAAGATATCTTAAGTTATAATAATTTTCGCATAAATTTATCCCTTTATTAGTCCAGGACAAACTTAGATTGTATTGTTTTTCATAGAGGGCAAACTTAGCTTGAAGGAGGTATATTTCCATAAAATATGGAATGGATTGAAAATCATCTTTTTTTAATTCTGCCCTATTAATCATCTCCTTCGCTTTCGCAACATCATTAATCAGATAGTAACAATTTGCAGCACAAATATAGAAATCTTTAAATAAGACAGTATTATCTTTTTCATTTGAAATTAATTCATATAATTCATTAATAAGGTTAATGGCTTTTTCTTTTTCATTTTTTATACAAAAAATCGGAGCTTGTATAAATCCGATCTTTATTTTTAACATAGGATTAGAATAGATTGTTTGTTGATAAGCTTGAATAAATTCTTCAAGAGCGTCATACTCTCCAAGATAAAAGTAGTTATAGCAAATATAATAGTATATATCTTCTATTCTTTTTGAATAAGGAAGAAGTTCATATAGCATTGTAAGTGATTCAAACCATAAAGAAAGATGGGAAAAAATGTCTGCTTTCTCATATAAAAGATCAAATCTTAATTGGGAGGATAAGGTAAATGTCTGTAATACTTTGTCTATATAGAAAAGTATAGGTTCAAAATCAAAGACTTTTTTATAATAATCAATAAAACTATTCAATGATTCTATTGTTTTATTTATATTTTTTGAGTTAATATAACAATATAGAATTAATTCGATATTTTCTTCGATAGATTTATAATAATCTCCACAAGCTTCATAAATTTTATTAGGTTCAGGATAATCTGGTATATAAGTTAGCATCTCTTTATAACTTAAAAACATATGTATAGTTTTATTTGAAAGAGTAGTAGAAACTAAGAAAAGATTTTTTAATTTAATAATTGAATCATAAATATCATCATAATCGTACTTCTTATCAATGCATATTGGTGCAATATATTTGAATGTTAAAAAAGAAAGTGGGATTTTAAATGTCTTGAAGATAGAAAGTATAGTAAGATCAAGCTCATTTAATCTAGAAATCTCTTCTGAATATATTTTATTAAGTGATTGGCTTAAAAAAGATTCATCCCATGCTATTTGTCCAAAAGCGATTCTTGATAAAACGAATTGAATTTTTGGTAAATGCCCTTCAGTTATTTTATATAAATGATGAAGTAAATCATTTTGGTTTGGATTATTACTATTATTTTTTATTATAGGTAGAAAATTTATTAACTTTTTAAGTTCTAAAAATGATACATCCAGCATTTTTCTAATGAAACTATTTCTAGAGAATTCCTCAGACATTAAAAGATGAGATATCCCATTTGTGGATATTAAACAAAAAACGATTGGAAATCTTCCTGGGTTTAGTTGTATCGTTTTATAAATTCCTAAGATTAGGGTCTGGACATTTTTAGAAAGTAGATCAATATTATCAAAAAAAATTGTTACTGGTTTTTTAGAAGCAATTGAAAGTATTTTACTAGCGAAAGACTTTTGATATTTTTCTGGGAAATAGCCAAATTGAATTTTTTTTATCTGTTCTTCTTCTTCTTCTTCACTTTGAACAAAAGATTCTCTCATGCTATTTACAATCTCTACATCTTGAACCAACTTGAAAATCGCCGTAAAAAATAAAGTTTCAAAATTTTTTATTACAAAAAATATATTTAATATATTTGCAAAGTAACTTTTACCCGAGAGATTTTTACCATTAATTAATAGTAATTTAGGGCTTGCTTCCTTTATTAAAAACAAATTTAAATTTTCAATATCGTAATCTAGATAGATACCTCGTATTTGCGATAGCTTTTCGAACTCCAATGGTAGAACAATAAATAGATTACCATTAAAACCTATGAAACATGATATAATTTCTATAGGATTACCAATATCTGCTGGTATCAAGATCTTATATATGACATCATTTGGGTTATCAATCTTTAACTTATCAATATAAAATTCAAAAATATTTACTTTATTTTTTTTCTCTAAATAACCTTCATGCCAAAGAAACTGATCTTTAGCCAGTTTTGTATTTAAAATTGTGTAATTTTTAATCTGCATTGCAATTCCTCTTGCATTAAAAAATATTATAATTAAAAATTAAATAAAGTTACCTCTATCTTCCCATTGTATAATTTTCTCTTCTTTTTTGGCTGTTTTTCCAATAATGCTGGTAAAAATTTCATAGTGCTTAAAAAATATTTTTCACAATCAAAATCTTTAAAGACTTTCTGAATAGCAGCAAGACTATTATTGTTGGTAAATTTTTTATCTAGTCTTTTCCCATATGGCAAATTTGATATCAATACTGCATTAGTTTTATCTATTTTTCTTAATAATTCAATCTTTTCAATTTCTTCCTTAAGTTTATATGAATCAATATTAACTAATATTATATAAAAATTGTAATTTATTTCGCAGACTTTGTAAATATAAAAGATATTTTCTATCTTTCTAAAATTATAAGAATCATTAAAGTATATTTTCAACATCCTTTCTATATTTCTCTTTGAATTTTCAATGGCATTGCCATCTATATCTGCTCCAATAAAATATTTACAATTATAAAGATTAATATTAACTTTATTATTTTTCTTTTTTTTATCAATATTATTATTTCTCTCTTTATCTATCTCAATATCTTCATCTTTACATATATATTTATTCAATATTTCATCTGATAACTCTTGATCTAAATTTTTTAAATTTATTATTGGAAAAAGACCTAGGTTTTTTTTCATATAAATAAATAATATGGCTTCGGTAATGATTGTCCCACTGCCACAAAATGGATCTATCAAATACTTATGATCGAATTTTAGGGAATTTATAACCAATGATGCAGCAAGATTTTCTTTAAGTGGAGAAATTCCGCCATCCAATCTATAGTTTCTTTTATGTAAAGATTTTCCAAAACAATCTAATCCAATATATACCTTATTTTCAACTATAAAGATAGATAAATTATTATTACCAATAACTTTATTTTTCTTGTCCGAAATATAATTTTTCAAAGCTTTAATTGATATTGCTTTTATTGTCTTTTTACTATATAATTTGGTATTTTGTGTTATAACATCAATATTATTTATACCATTTTTATTTTTAAAAAAATCATTTATTTCTATTTCTTTAAATATTTTATAAATTTCATCATAATTTGAAATTTCAGTCTCTTTAATTATATAATAGAGCCGATTAATAGATTTTAGATATTTTGCTAATTCTATGAAATTCAAGGAAGCGTTTACAATCAAAAAACCATTATTTAAATTGATTTTTTCGATATTGAAAAGTTGCAATTCCTTTTTACAGATAGACTCGATGCCAAATGAACAGGTGATAAAAAAAGTATGATTTTTCATTTTTTAATAATTAAAAAAATTAATAGGATTAAAGATTTGCCTATTTGAGAAACCGAAATCTTTCATGGTGGGATCATAAAGTTCTATACTTTTAGGTTCAATCTCAATTATAAAGATGTCGAATCCTAATTTTTCAATATTTTCTCTATCCAATCCTCTTGCTTCCAAAATATATCTTATCTTTTCGTCATCATTCTTATAAATATTTGCAATGCCTTGGACTTGAATACTTTTTGTTCTTTCAGATATTGGAATGGAATCAAAAATGGTAAGGGCAACATTATTATTACATGCCAAATTCGCATATTTTTCACCGGCTTCAGAGATTATATAGAATTTGAAATTTTTAAAAATATACTCCAATGTTGTAGATCTAATATGCTCTCTATATCCGGTTGCCATTACACAAACGTCATGCTCTAAAATAAATTTTAATATTAAAGAAGAAAGATCTGTTTGACTCATAGTTTTTTTGGGATATAGAGTTTGTATCCTAATATTTCTAAGATAGTCAATCAGAAGATCCCTATCTTCTATATTAGAGCTTAAAATAATAAAACCATTTATAAAATTACTTAAAGAATTGATCTCATCAATAAAAATACTTGTGTTCATTAATTTTTCTTTTTCTGATAATAATTCAATATCTTCTTTTATGAATATAAAATAAATATCTTTTTCTTGATTTAAATATAAATGTTCCTTAATTTTTTTTATTGCATTGACTACTTTAATATTCATAAATGAATTACCTAAAGCATTTTTCAATTTTTGAATTGTTGTTATTTGAATATTCGCATATTCTTTATGTTCTATTTTAAAATTATCTTGAGAATTATTATTATAAAATATTGGAATACAAAATAATAAATATCTTGGTAGATTTTTTATTTTTTCCTCATCAATAATCTCTAAATCAATAATTTTAGAAGGTCCGCAAATCTGAGCTGCATAGATAGAGTATTGATAAGATATTTCATGGTTTTTATCATAGAACACTGAGACTTTATTCATAAATTACCTTTAACTTATTTCTAAAACAATTTTATTTATTTTTTAAATATTTTCAAATAAAAATGCTTTTCAAAATAAATTATTCTTGATTTACACCAATTTATAAAATATAATATTTACGGGGGTTTATATGGATTTAAAAAAGGTTAATAATTACGCTATCCAAACTCAGCAGGTGACAAATCAAAAAATCGAACAAGAAAAAAATAAGGAAGCTGTTGAATCTCCAAAAAATATTGAAGATCAAAATAATTCTAAACAAGATTATGTCAAAATGCTTAATGAAAGCGGTGTGGCAAATAATGTCAATCAAACTATTTAACTAAGGTAGTTGATTTTAAGGATAGTTAATTTTTAGGATAATTCTATTTTTTATTGTTTAATTTCCATCATTATATATACTAATAATCCCGACAAAAACCAGCGCAATTTTATTTTCTATTATATAATTTTCACAGGTATTTTTATTAAGAAGTTATATTGAGAATCTGATTTGAATTTTATCTCTCCTTTGAGTAAAAATACTAAAAAATTCAGAACAATTTTGATAAAATCAAATTCATTTGAGGGTAAGATTATTTCTTTTTGATTAGGTAATTTTTCATCAATAACATTTAAAGAAATAACCAAGAATTTTTCATTCCACGCTGATAATGCTGATAATATAGGTTTGTTTATGATGTTTATATTTAATTCTATAAAATCGTAATTTTTGTAATTATCTATTATAAAAGTCATTAGCTTTTTAAATAATCTTAAATTTATCTTAATATTAAGCTGATTCATTTGTAATACATTACTTTTAATAGTCATTTTAAAGGAATTATACATATAGCTTTTATAATCTTCAATAAAAGGTTTTAAGTTGATTTCTATTAATTCTTTTTCTTTATCAGCAAATGAACTTGATGATATGATCTCCTCTATTATTTTTTTTATTTTTTCTACGCTTTTATCAATTCCCATAATCTTTCTTGAAATTTGATCATCATGTTTTTCTATCTTCAATAATTCAACAAATCCAGAAATAATATTTAACGGAGTTCGCATCTCATGATTTATATTATTTATAAGTAAATCCATCTTTTTTAATGTGCTCTTTGAATTCTTTAAGTATGTAATCAATTCTCTTTTACTTAATATATCATTTGTCACATCGATAAATAAAAAGGCAAATTGATAAGGATTTTCTTGAAACAATGAATAATTCAAATTTTGAAACAAAGCAAAACAGTGTATTGAAAAAATCTTATATTTTAAATTAGTTGATTTTTTTTCAATTATTTTATCTAAAAAATCTTTTGATAAAAAAATTTCTTTTGAGTATATTTCGGTTATATTTTCTATTTTTTCCCCAAAAACAATATAATCTCCTAAAAATAATATTTCATTATTTAATATTTTTTTATAATTTTTTTTGATAATTTTTTCAATATTTTTAGATAAAGTAAATATGTTAATTTTAGACTGAAAATCAAAGTACTGAGTGAATTTCTGATTTACCAAACTTATAAAACCATCCGAATCTGTAAGGCAAATTGGAAGTATATTTTTATTAATAAAAATATCTAAGGTGTTAATATATTTTTCAAGAGCGATTTTATTTTTTTGAATAACTGAATAATCATTTATGGTAATTAAATATTTAATAGTCTTTTCAATATCTTCTTCAAAGATCCCTTCTATTTCTTTAATTTGAATATTAAAAAAATTATCCTTAATTTCCAAATTTTTATTTTCCAACTTTTTGACAAACTCTATAGATTCCTCAATATCTTTTTCATTAAAATTTTTCAAAAAGCCTAACTGTAAAAATATTTGTAAAATAGATTCCCCAACTATTGAATCTTTATTAATTTTAAAGATCGAAGCAAATTGATAATTTGAATACTCAATGATACCTTTTTCATTTACTATCAAAATAGCCTTAGGGAAATATTCAAGCAAATTATGAAAAAGAATTTTTATTTTTTCATATTTAATTCTATAATCTTCTTCTTTTTCTCTTTCTTCTTCGATACTAATATCTTCAATTAAAGATTTAACTAAGACTATTTTTT